>Ga0207695_10000278_pt1 | contig 127446 bp, 123 predicted proteins | sample KBSC54metaG_FD_184354 | JGI IMG/M metagenome (GOLD analysis project Ga0207695, IMG submission 184354) | Corn rhizosphere microbial communities from Kellogg Biological Station, Michigan, USA - KBS C5-4 metaG (SPAdes) (version 2) | ecosystem: Host-associated > Plants > Roots > Rhizosphere >... | reverse complement strand
AACAGGCTCTTCCCCTGCCAAGGGTGCCGCGGGATTAACAAGCCGAAATATTCCGGCGATTCGGGGGCGGGGATGCCGCGCGGGGGTTTACGCCTGCGTCCGCAGCTTCTCGGCCGCTTTTGGCGCAAAATAGCTGAGCACGCCATCGGCGCCGGCGCGCTTGAAGGCGAGCAGGCTTTCCATCATGGCGCGGTCGCCGTCGAGCCAGCCGTTATTGGCGGCGGCGGCGATCATCGCGTATTCGCCGGAGACCTGGTAGGCGAAAGTCGGCATCGCAAACGTGTCCTTCACGCGGCGGACCACGTCGAGATAGGGCATGCCGGGTTTCACCATCACCATGTCGGCGCCCTCGGAAATGTCGAGCTCGACCTCGCGCAGCGCCTCGTCGGTATTGGCGCTGTCCATCTGATAGGTGCGCTTGTCGCCGGTCAGCGTCTTGGCCGAGCCGATGGCATCGCGGAACGGGCCGTAGAAGGCGGAGGCGTATTTGGCCGCATAGGCCATAATCTGCACGTCGAGCAGGCCAGCGTGGTCGAGGCCTTCGCGGATCGCGGCGACGCGGCCGTCCATCATGTCCGAGGGCGCGATGATGTCGCAGCCGGCTTCGGCCTGCACCAGCGCCTGGCGCACCAGCACCGCGACGGTCTCGTCGTTCAGGATCGCGCCGTCGGCGATCAGCCCGTCATGGCCGTGGCTGGTGAAAGGATCGAGCGCGACATCGCAGAGGACGCCGATCTCGGGAAACTCTTTCTTGATCGCGCGCACCGCTTGGCAAACAAGATTATTCGGGTTGCAGGCCTCCGATCCCACTTCGTCGCGCAGGGACGGGTCGGTGTACGGAAACAGCGCGATGCAGGGGATGGTGAGCTTCATCGCACGCTCGGCCTCGCGCACGGCCTGGTCGACGCTGAGGCGCTCGACGCCGGGCATCGAGGCAATCTGCTCGCGCTTGTTGTTGCCGTCGATCAGGAACAGCGGCCAGATCAGATCGTCGGTGGTGAGCACGTTCTCGCGCACCATGCGGCGGGCCCATTCGGCCTTGCGGTTGCGGCGCGGACGGATCGTCAGATCGAGGGCAGGGGAGGCCGTCGTGCCATCCCGGCGCGAAACCTCGCGCAACTCGATCGGACGTCCATATTTGATCGCCATTACTCTGTCTCCCGGCTGGAATTATTCTTATACCAGCTCGCATGGTTCCCGTCACCGCGGCTTGACCTCCCGCAAGAGATGGGCTGCCGATTGATTTTGCGGGGCGAAACAGCCAGAAGGGGGCCATGTCCGATATCTCCACCCGCGATAGCGCCAATGCCAGGGACGCCGTCAGAGACAGCACGCGAGACAGCGCGCTGTCGGTGGCCGCGATCTCGTCGGAGCGGCCAGAGTCCGACGACAATGTCTGGACGCGCCGCCTGGTGCTGTTCCTGCGGGTGATGGCGCTGCTGTCGATCCTCAAGGGCCTCTATCACTGGGCGCAGGTGACGGGCTTCGTCGGCGGCGAGGACGAGGCGTTCGAGAACCAGTCCATGGCCTGGCAGGCCTCGACCATCTACTTCGCGGTGATCGAGCTCGTCGCTGCCGTCGGCCTCTGGCTGGCCACGCCCTGGGGCGCAGTGGTCTGGCTCACCACCGTAGTCTCGATGGCGGTGATCGAGCTGATGTTCCCGGGCATCTACGGTGGCAGCCTGATCGTCGTCGGCGTCGAGGCCTTCATGCTCGCCGCTTATCTCGCGCTCGCCTGGATGGCCGCGCGCGAACGGCCGCCGTAGCGCGCAGGCGATTTCAACGCACACATTCTCGTGCGCCGGACGCAATGCAGCGCGCCGCATTTGCGGCGTGATGCGTTGCAGAGCCGGGGCCCATCTCTCCACGATCTCGCTTTTGGCTTTCTGGGTCCCGGATCTGCGCTCCGCTTCGCTTCGCTTGTCCGGGACACGAGAGCGAAGTTCATGCGCTCGTGGTGACTTGGTTGACCGCTGGTTGCCTCAAATTCGAGGTAACTTTTCATTGACCTCGCGCTATCTGCCACAGCTCTTACGCGTGCGTTTCGAAACGGGGCGCGGCTGTTCTGGAATGCGACAGATGGTGCGGACGGAGGGTGAACAGGACCTTGCCACGGTCAACAGACGGTTGCGAAAACCCCTTGTGGCACAGGCTTAATCCGCAATTCACTGTCTTAAATTCATGATCTCTTTATTCTCTTATTTAAGCCGATCTTCAAACGCCCCTCTTAAGTTGCACCTATCAGACGGAGCACAAGTTTCGTCGAATGAGTGTCGATAAAAACGACAACAGGGGAAGTGTCATGATGAAAGCCGTCGCAACTGCGGCAGATACCGCAGAGCGCGTTTCGGGCCCGCAGGGTTCGGTGCAGTCGCTCTATCTGGAAGCTCTGACTCTTGTGGAGCGGCTGCATCGCCGGCTCCTCGACGTGATCAAGGACGAGTTCGATCGTCGTGGCCGCGCCGACATCAATTCCGTGCAGGCGCTCCTGCTCTATAACATCGGCGACAAGGAGCTGACCGCGGGCGAACTGCGCACGCGCGGTTACTATCTCGGCTCCAACGTCTCCTACAATCTGAAGAAGCTCGTCGAGCTCGGCTTCCTCGATCATCAGCGCTCGCGCGTTGACCGCCGCTCGGTGCGCATCCGCCTGACGCCGCAGGGCCAGGAAGTTCGCCGCATCGTCGACAGCCTCTACCAGAAGCACGTCAAGACCGTTGAACAGGTCGGCGGCATCTCGGGCGAGGAGTTCTCGACCCTGAACAAGTCGCTGCACCGTCTCGAACGGTTCTGGACCGACCAGATCCTGTATCGCCTCTGAGTTCATAAGGGATAGGCCAAGCCGGCCCGCAACAAGACCGGCAAGCCTCTCCCTGACGTGCCTGACTTCCCCAAGCGCGCCGGCCCGGCTTGCCCCGGACCGGTGCGTTTTGACGTCTTTTGTTCGCACTTGCGAAAAAAAGGCCTGATACCCGGAACAAGTTCCTCGCGTCGCGGTTGTCTCTCCGGATCGGAGGATGCGATGCTGGTCGAACGCGGGTTGCAGGCAATGAACGTCGAACTCGTGAGCGATTCCTACGCGATCGCTGCGAACTATCTGCGCCGCTCCGGTGCGATCCCCGACACGCTCGTCACCAACGAACGTCTGCTCGAAATCATCGTCAGGCTGTTTCAGCACGGCGAATTCAACAAGATCAGGCTCGCCAACCGGGCGATTGCGCACTTTGAGGCGCAGTCCGGAGCGCGCGCGGTTGCTTGATTACGACTCCCCAAAATTCCGAAAGACCAGAGGGTGCCATGGAAGCTGCCATCGACCGCATCATGCAGACCTATGACCTGCTCGCCAATCGCACGGCCGCGGCGAGCGGGGAGGCGCGCGCGAAGGTGACAAACTACCTCAACACCTTGATGGAAGCGGGTGAGACGGACACCCACAGGTTGACGGTCTGCGGTCTGACCTATTTGCGCCAGCTCGACGGCAGTGTGGACCCCGTGAAGGCTGGGTATACCGGGCTGTAGGGGCAATCCGGATCGGCGCAGGGGGTCGTTAAGGTCCGAAGCGGACCCTTTAGGGGTGATCTTATCGAAGCGGTTCCAGTGAGCCGTCTTCGCGCCAAAATCCTTCAATCCCCACCATATGTTGCATAAATATCAGGCCCGACCCGCAAATGCTTGGCCGGGGCGGGGTGATGTGGTAGATGGCGCTCGCCGCTTCCGATCGCCACACCAAGACCCCCGTAGCCTGCCAAAAGGCTGCGGCGGTGGAGATATTCGCAAGATGACCGCAGCCAAGAACTCTGCAACGACCGCCTCCGCCCCCGATTCGTTTTTCAGCGCCTCGCTCGAGCAGGCCGACCCGGAAATCGCCGCCGCCATCAAGGGCGAACTCGGCCGGCAACGCCATGAAGTCGAGCTGATCGCCTCCGAGAACATCGTCAGCCGGGCTGTGCTGGAAGCGCAGGGTTCGGTCATGACCAACAAGTACGCAGAGGGTTATCCGGGCGCGCGCTACTACGGCGGTTGTGAGTGGGTCGACGTCGCCGAGAACCTCGCGATCGATCGCGCCAAGAAGCTGTTCGGCGCCAATTTCGCCAACGTGCAGCCGAACTCCGGCAGCCAGATGAACCAGGCGGTGTTCCTGGCGCTGCTGCAGCCCGGCGACACCTTCATGGGCCTCGATCTGGCAGCTGGCGGCCATCTCACCCACGGCTCGCCCGTGAACATGAGCGGCAAGTGGTTCAAGGCCGCGCACTACACCGTGCGCCGCGAGGACCAACTGATCGACATGGACGCGGTCGCCAAGCAGGCCGAAGAGGTCAAGCCTAAGCTGATCGTCGCCGGCGGCTCGGCCTATTCGCGCGCCTGGGACTTCAAGCGTTTCCGCGAGATCGCGGACTCGGTCGGCGCGTACCTGCTGGTCGACATGGCACACTTCGCGGGCCTCGTTGCCGGCGGCGTGCATGCTTCGCCGGTGCCGCATGCCCACATCACCACCACGACGACGCACAAATCGCTGCGCGGTCCGCGCGGCGGCCTGATGCTGTGGAATGACGAGGCGCTGACCAAGAAGTTCAACTCGGCAATCTTCCCGGGTCTGCAGGGCGGTCCGTTGATGCACGTGATCGCGGCGAAAGCGGTCGCCTTCGGCGAGGCGCTGCGTCCGGACTTCAAGGTCTATGCGAAGAACGTCGTCGAGAACGCCAAGGCGCTGGCCGAGGCGATGAAGAGTCACGGCTTCGACATCGTCTCCGGCGGCACAGACAACCATCTGATGCTGGTCGACCTCCGGCCAAAGGGCCTGAAGGGCAACGTTTCGGAGAAGGCGTTGGTTCGCGCCGCCATTACCTGCAACAAGAACGGCATTCCCTTCGACCCCCAGTCGCCGTTTGTCACCTCCGGTATTCGTCTGGGCACCCCGGCGGCGACCACCCGCGGCTTCGGCGTCGCCGAATTCCAGCAGGTTGGCGGCATGATCGCCGAGGTGCTCAACGCGATCGCGCAGTCCGACGACGGCAAGGCGCCGCTGGTCGAAGCCGCGATCAAGGAACGGGTCAAGGCGCTCACCGACCGGTTCCCGATCTATCAGTAAGGCCAAAGAAAACCGGTTAAGGTCAACGGATGCGCTGCCCGAACTGCAACAGTCTCGATACGCAGGTAAAGGACTCGCGTCCGACCGAGGATTCTTCTGTCATCCGCAGGCGGCGCGTGTGCGTCGCCTGCAATTTTCGTTTTACCACCTTCGAGCGTGTGCAACTGCGCGAGCTCACCGTGATCAAGCGCAACGGCCGTCGCGTGCCGTTCGACCGCGACAAGCTGATGCGTTCGGTGTCGATCTCGTTGCGCAAACGGCCGGTCGAGCCTGAAAGGGTGGAGAAGATGGTCTCCACCATCGTGCGCGAGCTCGAGACCGGTGGTGAAGCCGAGATCTCCTCCGAGGTGATCGGCGAGACCGTGATGGAGCATCTGCGTACGCTCGACGACGTCGCCTATGTGCGCTTCGCTTCCGTCTACCGCAATTTCCGCGAGGCCAAGGATTTCGCCGATGTGCTCGGCGAGCTATCCGGTGAGGAGGAAGCGCGGCTCGCCGCGATCCGCAAATGATCTTCCGCATCCTGGAAGATCAGTTCGCCCAGAAGATCCGCGAGACCAAGGACGCCGATCTCCGCTTCATGCAGCTCGCGCTGGCGTTGGGGCGGCGCGGGCAGGGGCGCACCTGGCCCAATCCGGCCGTAGGCGCCGTCATCGTCAAGGACGGCGTGATCGTCGGCCGCGGCTGGACGCAAGCAGGTGGACGGCCGCATGCCGAGGTTGAAGCGCTGCGACGGGCAGGCACGGCCGCGCGCGGCGCAACGCTCTACGTCACGCTCGAGCCATGCTCGCATTTCGGCAAGTCGCCGCCTTGTGCGGACGCGGTGATCGCGGCCGGCATCAAGCGCGTGGTGGCCGCGATCGAGGATCCCAATCCGGATGTCGCGGGTCAGGGCCATGCGCGTTTGCGTGCTGCCGGTATCACGGTGGACGTGGGATTGTGCGCGGCGGAGTCTGCCTTTGACCATGCCGGCCATTTCCGTCGCATCCGGGACAAGCGCCCCCACGTCATCCTGAAGCTCGCTGTCTCGCCCGACGACAAGATTGGCGCAGCTGGCGGCAAGCCGGTTGCGATCACGGGCGATTCCGCCCGCAATCGTGTGCACCTGCTCCGCGCGCAGAGCGACGCCATTCTGGTCGGCATCGGCACGGTGCTGGCGGATGATCCGCAGCTGAATTGCCGCCTGCCGGGCATGGAAGCGCGTTCCCCCGTACGCGTTGTGCTCGACCGGAACCTGCGCATTCCAGCCTCGAGCCAGCTCGTGCGGTCCGCGCGTGAGACGCCACTCTGGGTGATCAGCTCCGAACTCGCCGAGGCCGCGGCTGCGACCCGCCTAGGTGCGGCCGGTGCGCAAATCATGCGCATGCCGCCAAACAGTGCATCCGGGCTCGATCTTTCTGCGGTGCTGCATGCGCTCGCCGAGAAGGGCATCACGCGGCTGATGGTGGAGGGCGGCAGCCGCGTTGCGGCGTCGTTCGTTTCCGCCGACCTCGTCGACGAGATCTGGCTGTTCCGCGGAGCGGAAGAGGTGGGCACCGGCGGCGTCGATGCGCTTGATGCATTGCCTCTGTCGAAAATCACGCAGTCGCAGGCCTACAAGGTTCATGCTAGCGAGACATTCGACAAGGATACTCTCACCATCTACGAGCGCGCCTAACATGTTCACCGGCATTGTCACCGATATCGGCGAGATCGTCAGCTTCACGCCTGTGGCGCAGGGGCAATTGCACCGGCTGCGTATCGCCTGCGGCTACGACCAGACCACCATCGCCGACGGCGCCTCGATCGCCAACAACGGCGTCTGCCTCACCGTGGTCGCCTCGGGTGTCGCAGGCGATAAGACTTGGTTCGACGTCGATGCCGCCGCCGAGACGCTGGCGCTGACCACGGCAAAACACTGGAAGCTCGGCACGAAGCTCAATCTCGAACGCGCGCTCAAGATTGGCGACGAACTCGGCGGCCACATCGTCGCCGGTCATGCCGACGGCATCGCGACCATCGTCAACCGCGAGGACCTGCCTGACATGGCGCGGTTCGAGCTCTCGACCACGCGGGAGCTGGCGCGCTTCATCGCCACCAAGGGCTCGATCACGCTCGACGGTGTCTCGTTGACGGTGAATACGGTTGATGACACGACCTTTTCGGTGCTGATCATCCCGCACACGCTGACAGTGACGACGATCGGCGGCTGGAAGGCGGGCACGGAGGTTAATATCGAGGTCGATCTGATGGCCCGCTATGCGGCGCGGCTGGCGGAAATGACGGCGTAGCCGTCATTCCGGGATGGTCCGCAGGACCAGACCTCAGGTGCGCAATTGCGCACCGGGGAATCTCGAGATTCCGGGTTCGATGCTTCGCATCGCCCCGGAATGACAGTTTCTAACTTGGCTTAGCAGCCCGCGGCGACTACATAACGCGCCGACCCCAGTAGAACGGATTTGACGATGGCTGACGCACGGCGTGCACCCCTGAAGGACCAGACCGACATTGCCGGCGCGCGCGCGCTTGTGGTCGAGGCGCGGTTCTATGACGATCTCCAGGATGCGCTCCTGGACGGTGCGGTCACTGAGCTGAAGGCGGCCGGCCTGACCCATGACGTGATCACGGTTCCCGGCGCGCTGGAGATCCCGGCGGCGGTTGCCATCGCAGTTGATGCAGCAGCGGCCAATGGCAAGCCCTATGATGCGGTGATCGCGCTCGGCTGCGTCATCCGTGGCGACACCATCCATTTCGAGATCGTCTCACAGGAATCCTCGCGCGCGCTGATGGACCTTGCGGTGGCGCGCAAGCTGCCGCTCGGCAACGGCATCCTCACCGTCAACAATGAGGATCAGGCCTGGGCACGGGCGCGCGCCAGCGAGCTCAACAAGGGCGGCGATGCCGCGCGTGCGGCGCTCGCGATGCTGCGCATCAAGCGTCGTCTGGCGAAAGCCTGAGTCATGGCTGACACCAAGAAACCGGCAGGCCCTGCCGAGAAGAAAGCGAACCGGCGCGGTGCGGCGCGGCTCGCGGCCGTTCAGGCGCTGTACCAGATGGATATTGGTGGTGCCGGCATCAACGACATCTTCGCCGAGTTCGAGAGCCATTGGCTCGGCAACGAGGTCGAGGGCGATACTTACCTGCCGGCGGAAGCAGCATTCTTCCGCGACGTCGTCTCCGGCGTTGTGCGCGACCAGAAGACGCTCGATCCCTTGATCGACGAGGCGCTGTCGAAGGGCTGGCCGCTCAAGCGGATCGAAGCGATCCTGCGCGCGGTGCTGCGGGCAGGGGCCTACGAACTCGAACACCGCAAGGACGTTCCGGGCCGCGTCGTCGTCTCCGAATATGTCGACGTTGCCAACGCCTTCGTCGATCGCGAGGAGACCGGCATGGTCAATGCCGTGCTCGACCAGATCGGCCGCCAGTTTCGCGGTGACGAGTTCGGGCGGGGGTAGTTGGGACGACTTCCGCCGTAGCCGTCACCCCCGCGCAATGGCGAAGCCATTGTCGCTGGAGGTGCCGGAGCGAAGCGGAGGCCTCGAAGGGCGGCGGCGTGCCGCTGAGGTCGGACCTCGGCCATGCATCCTTCGAGGCTCGCAAGGGCTCGCACCTCCAGCGACAAAAGCTGCGCTTTTGCGCAGGGATGACGGGGCTGCTATTGTGACGCAGGACAAAAAACAGATATCCGCTGAAGATTCCCTCATCGCGCGCTATTTCAAGCCGCTCGCGACCGATCCCGGTGCGTTCGGGCTGGTCGATGATGCTGCGATCCTGTCCTCGTCAGGCGACGATATCGTCGTCACCACCGATGCCGTGGTCGAGGGCGTGCATTATCTTGCCACTGATCCCCCCGACACCATCGCGCGCAAGGCGCTGCGGGTGAACCTGTCGGATCTCGCCGCCAAGGGGGCTGTACCCGCCGGCTTCGTGCTGACGCTGGCCTTGCGCAGCAAGGAGGATGCATGGCTCAGGCCTTTCGCTGATGCGCTTGGCGAAGATGCGAAGAGCTTTGGCTGCCCGCTGCTCGGCGGCGACACGGTGTCGACGCCGGGGCCTCAGATGATCTCGATCACCGCCTTCGGCCGCGTTCCGAAGGGCCGGATGGTCGGCCGCACGGGCGCCAGGCCGGGCGACCGTATCCTGGTGACCGGAACGATCGGCGATTCCGCACTTGGCCTCGACATGCTCACCGGCGGTGCGGTAGCCGCGGCGCTCGCGTCCGATTCGGCTGCGAGGGATGCACTCGTCTCGCGCTACCGGATCCCGCAGCCGCGCAATGTGCTGACCCAGGCCGTGCGCGAACATGCGACGGCGGCGATGGACGTCTCCGACGGGCTCGCCGGCGATTTGACCAAACTCTGTGCAGCATCCGGCGTCTCGGCCACCGTCGATGTCACTAATGTGCCGCTGTCAGCCGCGGCGGCCGACCTGCTCGCGCGCAACGCCATTTGCGTTGAGACGCTGCTTGCCGGGGGCGATGATTACGAAGTGCTGTGCACCGTACCGGCGGAGCAAAGCGATGCGCTGATTGCTGCCGGGCAGACGGCAGGGGTGGCAGTCACGGTGATCGGCACGATCGTCGCCGGTCGTGAGCGGCCGCGCTTCCTGGACGGGCAGGGTCAGGAACTGATGTTGAAGCGATTGTCCTATAGCCATTTCTAGGAATTGCGCCGGGCTGGCGGTCGGGCGCTCGGGATTAGGTCTAAATACCTGCCGAGATCGGCTTTTTCCGCCTTATCTGGCGTTGCACCCTCAATTTGATTTTGGCAAGCTTGTGGCCGACTGGGGCCGCCCCTTCGGGCAAGGGGCGGCCCTGTTCAACATAAGGGCGCCGCTCCGCTTGACGGAAAAACAAAAGGCGCCGGGGGTACGTACATCAAGGATCTGAGGCAAAAATCAAATGACAGCATTATGGTTGATTGTGCTCTGCGGAGTGCTTTCCGTCGTCTACGCGATTTGGGCGACGTCTTCGGTGTTGAGCGCGGATGCGGGGTCACCGCGCATGCAGGAGATCGCGGCCGCGGTCGCTGAGGGTGCCCAGGCGTACCTGCGGCGCCAGTACGCGACGATCGGGATGGTCGGCATCGTCATCTTCATCCTGCTTGCCTATTTCCTTGGGCTTTATGTCGCGATCGGCTTTTTGATCGGCGCCGTTCTGTCGGGAGCGGCCGGCTTCATCGGCATGAACGTCTCGGTCCGCGCCAATGTGCGCACCGCCCAGGCCGCGACAACGTCGCTTGCCGGCGGCCTCGAACTCGCCTTCAAGGCGGGCGCGATCACCGGCATGCTGGTGGCGGGTCTCGCGCTGCTTGGCGTGACGCTCTATTTCGGCTTCCTTGTTCACTCGCTGAAGCTCGCGCCTGACAGCCGCACCGTCATCGACGCCATGGTGGCGCTCGGCTTCGGTGCCTCGCTGATCTCGATCTTCGCCCGTCTCGGCGGCGGCATCTTCACCAAGGGTGCGGACGTCGGCGGCGATCTCGTCGGCAAGGTCGAGGCGGGCATCCCGGAGGATGATCCGCGCAACCCGGCCACGATCGCCGACAACGTCGGTGACAACGTCGGCGACTGCGCCGGAATGGCCGCCGATTTGTTCGAGACCTATGCGGTGACCGCGGTCGCCACCATGGTGCTCGCGGCGATCTTCTTCGCCAAGACGCCGATCCTCTCCAACATGATGACGCTGCCGCTCGCCATTGGCGGCGTCTGCATCATCACCTCGATCATCGGCACCTTCTTCGTGAAGCTCGGGCCGAGCCAGTCGATCATGGGCGCGCTCTACAAGGGCCTGATCGCCACCGGCGTCCTGTCGCTGATCGGCGTTGCCGGCGTGATCTACTACCTGATCGGCTTCGGCAAGCTCGAGGGCGTCGACTACACCGGCATGGCGCTGTTCGAGTGCGGCGTCGTCGGCCTCGTCGTGACAGCGCTGATCATCTGGATCACGGAATACTATACCGGCACCGACTATCGCCCGGTGAAGTCGATCGCGGCGGCCTCGGTCACCGGTCACGGTACCAACGTGATCCAGGGCCTTGCCATCTCGATGGAGGCGACCGCGTTGCCCGCGATCGTCATCATCGCCGGCATCCTCGTCACCTACAGCCTTGCCGGCCTGTTCGGCATCGCGATCGCGACCGCCACCATGCTGGCGCTGGCCGGCATGATCGTCGCGCTCGACGCCTTCGGCCCGGTCACCGACAACGCCGGCGGCATCGCCGAAATGGCAGGCCTCCCGAAGGAAGTGCGCAAGTCCACCGACGCGCTCGACGCGGTCGGCAACACCACCAAGGCGGTGACCAAGGGCTACGCGATCGGCTCCGCCGGTCTCGGCGCGCTGGTGCTGTTTGCGGCCTATAACCAGGACCTCAAATTCTTTATCGCGGACTCGGCGAACCACGTCTATTTCAAGGGCGTCAATCCGGACTTCTCGCTCAACAACCCTTACGTGGTTGTCGGACTGTTGTTCGGTGGTCTGTTGCCGTATCTGTTCGGCGCGATGGGCATGACGGCGGTGGGGCGTGCTGCGAGCGCCATCGTCGAGGAGGTGCGTCGTCAGTTCCGCGAGAAGCCGGGCATCATGCAGGGCACCGACAAGCCTGACTACGGCAAGGCGGTCGACCTTCTGACCAAGGCGGCGATCAAGGAAATGATCATTCCGTCGCTGCTGCCGGTGCTCTCGCCGATCGTGGTCTACTTCCTGATCTACGCGATCGCAGGCGGCGGTGCCGCCGGCAAATCGGCGGCATTCTCGGCCGTCGGTGCCATGCTGCTCGGCGTGATCGTGACGGGTCTCTTCGTCGCGATCTCCATGACCTCGGGCGGCGGCGCCTGGGACAACGCCAAGAAGTATATCGAGGACGGTCATTACGGCGGCAAGGGCTCTGATGCCCACAAGTCGGCCGTCACCGGCGACACCGTCGGCGATCCCTACAAGGACACGGCGGGCCCCGCGGTGAACCCGATGATCAAGATCACCAACATCGTGGCGCTCTTGCTGCTGGCAATCCTGGCGCACTGAGCTGCGGTCAGTGGATCAAGCAACCCCGCGGTGCGAGCCGCGGGGTTTTGCTTGGCAAGAACCTCGTTCGCTGCATGCGAACAAACACGGAGATCAATCCATGTCGCTCTCATCAGCCCGGAATTATGCACTCCGCGCCGCCAAGTCGCAGGACCAGAAGGAGGCCGCCGAATTGTTGTCCAAAGCCATCCTGGAACTCGCTCTGGCGATCGAGGCCACCGACGCCAAGGTCAAGAAGATCAACAAGTCGTCCTAGGCGCGATGCGATTGGGTCTAAACATCATCGCGCCTTAGCTCTTTGTTCGAACTTGATCCCTTTGAAAGACCCCCTCACAGTTCTCCGGATCATGCTCTAGCCAGGCGGCAGCGATCCAAGAAAAGCCCCGCGAGGCGCGAGGTTTTTGTTTGATGGGCCGGACGCTCTCACCGCCTCACTGCACGTCCATCTGCAGTCCTTCCTTCTGGATGATGCCGGCGAACTTCTTCGTCTCGGCGTCCACGAAGTCGGCGAATTGCTGCGGCGTGCCGTAGTCGGTGCGGGCGCCCATGGCGGTGATGTTCTTTCTGATGTCGTCGCGCTCCAGCATCGCCTTGACCTGGAGATTGAGCGCCTCGAGCACGGGGGCGGAGACGCCTTTGGGCAGAAACACCGAGAACCACGACGAGACGTCGAAATTCGCAAGCTCCGGCGCGCTCTCGCGCATGGTCGGCAGGTTCGGCGCGAGGTCGCTGCGCTCGGTCGTGGTGACGCAGAGGCCGTTGAGCTTGCCGTTCTGGACCTGCGGCAGGCTCGGATAGAGATTGTCGAACAGGATCTGGATGTCGCCGGCAAGTGCGGCCTGGAGCGCTGGGCCCGCGCCGCGGAACGGGATGTGCGTCATCTTCAGTCCGGTGAGCTGGAGGAACCAGGCGCCGGTGAGGTGAGGGCTCTGGCCGACGCCTGACGAGGCATAGCTCAACTTGTCCGGATTGGCTTTGAGGTAGGCAATCAGTTCGGCGACCGACTTGATGCCGGTCTTCGGATGCGCCGACACGATATTCGGGATCCGGATCATGTTGGTAACAGGCTGGAGCTGGTCCGCCTTGTAGGTGAGGTTCTTGAAGATGCTGTAGGCGATCGCGTTCGGCCCGGGATTGCCGATCAGGATGGTGTGGCCATCCGGCTTCGAGCGCACCACCTCGGCCGTGCCGATCGTGCCGCCGCCACCCGAGCGATTTTCCACGACCGCGGTCTGGCCCCAGGCAGATTGAAGATGAGCCGCGAGCAGCCGGCCCATCACGTCGGTGGATCCGCCCGCGGCAGCCGGCACGATGATGCGGATGTTCTCGGTCGGCTTCCAGTCCGCAAGGCTCGATCGCGGCAGAATCGCTGCGGCCGTCAGGCCAGCAGCTCCGGCAAGCACGCGGCGACGGGACAACAATCTATTCTGAAGTTTCTTGAGCACGAATCCACTCCCAGCTTTTTATTTTGCAGGGAGCGTAGGGAACCCGATGCACAACGGCAAGCTGCGCACGACGGCCAACGCCGCGCGGAGAGCGGCACGACGCCGCAGGCAGCCAATGTCAGTTCACGATCTCAGTTGAAGCTGAGCAGCTTGAACAGCGGTGCGAGGTAGCTCATCTCCTGACCCGACGTCGGCGTGGTCCGGCTGATGGAATCGAAGATCTTGCCGTCCTGGAGGCCGTAATTCGCCAGCCGGCGCACGCGCCGGTTCTTGTCGAAATAGATCGCGATGACGCGCTGGTCGACCACCTTCTGGTTCATGAAGGCGACCGGACGCTCCGAGCGCTGCGAGATGTAGTAAAACACTTCACCGTCCAGTGTCGCGACCGTGGAAGGCGTGCCCATCACGATCAGCACCTGGTCCTGGCTCGCGCCGATCGGAATCTGCTCGAGCGCGCCTGGCGGCAGGATGTAGCCCTTCTGGAATTGCTCACCGGTGCAGCCCGCGAGCGCGGCGCCGACCAACGCCACGGCCGCAAGCATGCGCAGGCCGCGCCAAGGCGAATTCAAGCCGCGCCAGCGTGCATGAAGGCCGCGCCGCTCGTTTGCGCGCAGGCTGGTTTGGTTCGTTATCGTCATAGCGGAACTGATTCCGTCCCCTTGCGTCGCGCGAGGCGCTGAAGTACCGGGCGGAGGCTCTGAATGCAACTCACGCGCGCCCGCTTGCGGAAACCACAATGCTTTGGCCGTTCAATCACTTCAGGAAACCCCGGCTAGCCCCGGCCGGCACCATTGAAGCCATCTATGGCATGATCGTGACGCAGGCGCGAGAACCCATATTTTACCGGGACTTGGGCGTGCCGGATACCGTTAACGGACGTTTCGACCTGTTGCTGCTGCACCTCTGGCTGTTGCTCCGGCGGCTGCGGACTGTCGCCCAGGGCGGGACAGAGCTGTCGCAGGCCCTGTTCGACCGCTTCTGCGAGGACATGGACGATAATCTGCGCGAGATGGGCGTGGGCGACCAGACTGTCCCGAAGCGGATGCGCGCCTTCGGCGAGGCCTTTTACGGCCGGGTCCAAGCCTATGACCAAGCCTATGACCAGGCGACCGATACTGATTCTGAGGCGCTGGCGCAGGCGATCTGCAAGAATATCTTGAACGGGGCCGGTATGGATCAGGCGCGGCGGCTGGCGGCTTACGCAGGGGCCGCGAGTGCGGACCTCGGCCGGACTGGCGATCCGGCGCTGCTGCTCGGATCTTTCAAATTTCCCGCACCATTTCGGGAGGATGAGACATCATGAACCGACCGATGACCGGACCCGACCCCTGGCGCGCGCCTGTGATCGTGGCCCAGATTCCCGATACTGGCCTGCGCCGTGAGCTCGAAGCTTCGGCCGCGGAGCGTCAGGCGATGGCCGATCTTGCGGGCCTGCGCGACATTCTGTCGGCTCATGCCGATTTCGACGTCGAGCCGAAGAGCGGCGGCCGGGTCCAGGTCACGGGCCGCGTGCGGGCCCGGATCGGCCAGACCTGTGTGGTCACACTTGAACCGATCGAGAGCGAGGTCGACGAGGAGGTCGACTTGACCTTTGCGCCGGAGGCCGAGGCGCGACGACTGAAGGACTTGATCGAGGAAGGTCAGGACGCAGAGGATGCTCCTGAGGTCGCCGATCCGCCGGAGGCCATCGTCAACGGAATCATCGATCTCGGCCGTATTGCGACCGATGCGCTGTTCCTGGCGATCGATCCTTATCCGCGCAAACCGGGTGTCGTGTTCGAGGCGGAGGTCACTGCGCCCGACCCCAAGGACCATCCGTTCGCAGCCCTTAAGGCGCTTCAGGACAACAAGAAGGACAAGAAGAAGGGCAAATAGCTGGGCATTCCCCGTAAGACCGCCGTGCCATGGGGCGCGAAGTGTTTGCAGCGTTGGTTTGAAGGATCGATTTATCTATCTGATTCCAATGTATTTTCTTTGAAATCACCGATCGGTCGCCGGATCGCCCTTCATCCAAAAGGCTGGGGGCAAGAGGTTGTTTCGGGATAACAAAACGCTATTGTCCGCCCCGGTCAGGGTGCGGCGTGGCACCTGGCCGGTCGCCATGTCCATGGCGAACCCATTTCGCGGCCCCGCTGATTGACGACCGCGCAGACCAGGTTTCCGGGATTTTGATGCCAAGCAAGGTTCGTATTGCGCTTGACGCCATGGGGGGCGACGTCGGCGCCCCTGTCGTCATTCCAGGCGCGGCTATCTCGCTTGGCAGGCATCCCGGAACGGAGTTCCTGCTGGTCGGGGATCGCGCCAGGATCGAGCCTGAGCTCGATCGCCATCCCAAGCTTAAGGCCGCCTCCAGGATCCTCCATACCGACGTCGCCGTCAGCATGGAGGATAAGCCGAGCCAGGCGCTGCGGCGCGGTCGGAAGACCTCCTCGATGTGGCTGGCCATCGATGCCGTCAAGAAGGGCGAGGCTGGAGTCGCGATTTCCGCCGGCAACACCGGCGCGCTGATGGCGATGTCGCGCTTCCATCTGCGCACGTTGCCGGGGATCGACCGTCCGGCCATCACCGGGTTGTGGCCGACCATGCGCGGCTCTTCCGTCGTGCTCGATCTCGGCGCCACGATCGGTGGCGATGCGCGCCATCTGGTGGCGCTCGCGGTCATGGGCGCGGCCATGGCGAGCGTGGTGTTCGACAAGAAGCGCCCGACGGTCGGCCTTCTCAACATCGGGACCGAGGAGATCAAGGGGCACGAGGAGATCCGTGAAGCCGGCGAAATCCTGCGCGCGACGAATCTGCCGGAACTCGATTATGTCGGCTTCGTCGAGGGCGATAGCATCGGCAAGGGGCAGGTCGACGTCATTGTGACCGAGGGGTACAGCGGCAACATTGCGCTCAAGGCCGCCGAGGGAACCGCGCGCCAGATGGCGGATTTGCTCCGCAACGAGATTCAGCGGAGCTGGCTGTCCAAGCTCGGTTACCTCTTTGCCCGCAATGCCTTCCAGGCTCTGCGCGACAAGATGGACCCGAACAAGTCGAACGGCGGCGTGCTGCTGGGGCTGAACGGGCTCGTGGTCAAGAGCCATGGCGGAATCAACGCCGAAGGCTTTGCCTATGCGATCGATGTTGGTTATGAGATGGCCAAATTCGATCTTCTGAACAAGATCAATCAGATGCTCAACCGCGATGGGGGGGCGCTCAGTTCCGCGCCAACCGCGCCGGAGGATGTTTCGTGACCAAAATTCGTTCGGTCGTGCTGGGCTGCGGCTCCTACCTGCCCGAGCAGGTGGTGACCAACGCCCAATTGGCGGCGCGTATCGATACGTCCGACGAGTGGATCGTGCAGCGTACCGGCATTCGCGAGCGCCACGTCGCGGCCGAGGGCGAATTCACCTCGCATCTTGCGATCAAGGCGGCGCAGGCCGCGCTCGCTGATGCCGGCGTGGACGCGCAATCAATCGACCTGATCGTGCTGGCGACCTCGACGCCTGACAACACGTTCCCCGCGACCGCGGTCTCCGTGCAGCACGGGCTCGGCATCAATCACGGCGCGGCCTTCGACCTGCAGGCGGTGTGCTCGGGCTTCGTGTTCGCGCTTGCGACCGCCGACAATTTCCTCCGCACCGGCGCCTTCAAGCGCGCGCTGGTGATCGGCGCCGAGACCTTCTCACGCATCCTCGACTGGAACGATCGCGGCACCTGCGTGCTGTTCGGCGATGGCGCCGGCGCGGTGGTGCTGGAGGCGCAGGAGCAGCCGGGCAAGGCCGCGACCGACCGTGGCATCGTGACCACGCATCTGCGCTCCGATGGCCGCCACAAGGCAAAGCTGTTCGTCGACGGCGGGCCGTCCTCGACCCAGACCGTCGGTCATCTGCGCATGGAGGGCCGCGAGGTCTTCAAGCATGCCGTCGGCATGATCACCGATGTCATCGTCGATGCCTTCCAGGCGACCGGCTTGAACGCGGACAGCATCGACTGGTTCGTGCCGCACCAGGCCAACAAGCGAATCATCGACGCCTCAGCCCACAAGCTGCATATCGCGCCGGAAAAGGTGGTGCTGACCGTGGACCGTCACGGCAACACCTCGGCCGCCTCGATCCCGCTGGCGCTTTCGGTGGCGCGCAAGGATGGTCGCATCAAGCGCGGCGACATGGTTCTCCTGGAAGCAATGGGCGGCGGCTTCACCTGGGGCTCTGCACTGGTGCGCTGGTAGAGCCACATCGATAAAATTTTGCCGGAATCAGCACCTGATCGATGCGTCTGCATTGATGAGCGGTGTTGACCGCCGTATCGTAACCTCATAATTTCAGACAACAATTGTTCGCCGTGATGTGGGGCAGGGCGATGACCGATACAAGTAAAACCGTAACGCGTGTTGATCTCTGTGAGGCCGTCTACCAGAAGGTGGGTCTGTCGCGCACAGAATCGTCCGCATTCGTAGAACTCGTGCTGAAGGAGATCACCGATTGCCTTGAAAAGGGCGAGACGGTGAAGCTGTCTTCGTTCGGGTCCTTCATGGTCCGCAAGAAGGGCCAGCGCATCGGACGCAATCCGAAGACCGGCACCGAGGTGCCGATCTCGCCGCGCCGTGTGATGGTGTTCAAGCCGTCCGCGATCCTGAAGCAGCGGATCAACGCCCAGCACCGCACCAACGGCGATGCCAGCAAGGCTCAACCGGAGGCGTAGTCCGCCTCGCGAGAAGGATTTGGCATTTGGACAAGGCGCCGGATGCGTTCCGAACCATCAGCGAAGTAGCGCAGGAACTCGACATTCCGCAGCACGTGCTGCGGTTCTGGGAGACCCGTTTCTCCCAGATCAAGCCGATGAAGCGCAGCGGCGGTCGCCGCTATTACCGCCCCGACGACGTCGACCTGCTCAAAGGCATCCGCCGGCTGCTCTACGGGGAGGGCTACACCATCCGCGGGGTGCAGCGGATCCTGAAGGAGCACGGCGTCAAATCGGTGCAGGGCCTGGCCGACGGCTCGGCTGCGGTCTCGTTCGGAGCGATCGAGGACGCGATCGGCGCGAGCCTGATGGAGCCCGACGACGAGGCGCCTATCAAGGGCGTCGCGGATGCCGATGACGACGACTACCAGGGCGATGAGGAAGAGGGCATCGACTTCCGCTTCACGGAGGTCGATGACGAGGAGATCCTCACCACTTTCCGCAAGGGAGGTACAACTGCCGCGCCCGCCGGCCCAAGTCCGGTGGACCGGGAACGGTTGGGCAAGGTGCTCGCCGACCTCGTCGCCGTCAGGGATATGCTGGATCAGGCGCTGAACGACGGGTGAGGGCGTCTTTCGCCCGCATTGCGGGCGGTTCCGTGCCTTTGGACGCGGACACCAAAATGCTGTGACCTTGCCTTGCGCAAAGCACCGATCCTAGCTAATGGAACGACGTTCGGAGCGTGGCGCAGCCCGGTTAGCGCACTAGTCTGGGAGACTAGGGGTCGGAGGTTCAAATCCTCTCGCTCCGACCATTTTCTTCAGAAATCGACCAAATGCTTGCGCGATTGCGGATCGGCGAGCGGTCCCGTGCTTTCAGGGCAATCCTGGCATTGCGGCTCGGCAGGGACCTTGCCGCGGGCCCATGTCGGGACCGCGAAGGCCAATTGATAATGCCCCATCGTGTTGACGAAGGAGGCTTGGGCGCTCTCCAGGCGTTTGGTCAGTCCGCCGACGTTGAGGTCCAGGGCTGCGTCGACGGCCAGAAGGGACACCGACACGCAAGCAACCGCTACAGCGATGGCGATCGCCTTCCATTCTGGTGACTGAATCATTTGACTTTCTCAGGTATATGACCTGCCGGATAGATAGGATTTTCGCGCAGCATTCAACCCTTGCAGGGCTTGTGCACGCGTTCTTGAACGACGAAAATAATGGAGCGACGTAAAGCCCGCCGGCGCGAATCGATTTGCGGTCTTTCGGTGACGTGAAGCGCCGAGGCTTGTCACACCACCAACGCTACGCGGATGGCCGCAGATACCCCACCACCATCCGCGTCGTCTCATCCACCAGCGTCCGGACCATCTTGTCCGGGAGTATCTCGGCCTGGTTCAGCACCACATTGTGCGCAACGGCCTCGATTGCGCTGACGCAGATGAAGGTCGCCACATCGAGATCGATCTTGCGCATCTCCTTGCGGCGGCTGTCGAGATAGGCGCGCACGAGAGTGTGGACCTCGCGGTTGAAGGCCTCGACGTCGAGCTTGCCCGCGCGTGGAATCTGCTCGGCGAGCACGCGATGCAGTTTGGGGTTGATGCGATGCGCCTCGATCGCGACGGCGACGAGGCGGCGCACGGCCTTCTCGATCGGCATGTCGGCGACTTCGGTGAGGGTGGTGCGCACGATGCCCATGATCTCCTCGTTGTGACGATCGATCACGGCGGCGACGAGCGCCTCCTTGCCTGGAAAATACTGGTAGAGCGAGCCGACGCTGACGCCTGCGATTTCGGCGATCCGGTTGGTGCTCGTCTTCTCGAAACCCTCGCGAACCAGAATGCGAGCAGTCGCCTCGACCAGCGCATCGACGGTGGCGCGGGATCGCTCCTGCGAGGCATTTTTCCGTGGTTTTGTCGGGGGCTTGCGCGTCATGATCTGCGCATTTCGAATGCGAGTAGGAAAAGCGAGTGAAGGCTCGCATTATAGGCGAGGCCGTGGCCGATGGACAGAGACAATCCCCTGGCTATCGCAAGACGTGAGGGCATGAGCATGAGCGTTGCGAAAATGGTGTCGATCGGGCGGCTTTGCGAATGCAATTTCGCGCGAGCGAAGCCTTCAAACGATCCCGCCCCGAGCTTGCAGAGCCGCGTCTTCAACTTGCTGCTCGGGCTACTTCCCTACAAGGAGCTGCTTGCCTCGGCTGAGGCCGTGCAAGCTCATGTGCAGAAGCTCGCGATGGCGCCAGCCTCGTATGAACCGACTGGCTTGGGCCGCGGCGTCGAGGCGACACTGACGAAGATGGGCGGATGGCCGGTCTATTACACGGCGCCGTCGTCGGGGCACGAAGGCTGCAACCATGTGATGTTCCTGCACGGCGGCGGCTACGTCAACGAGATCGTGCCGTCGCATTGGCGCTTCGTCGGACAAATGACGCGCAAGGCGGGAGTCGTCTGCGTCGTGCCGATCTATCCGCTGGCGCCGCGCGCGACGGCGAAAGACATTGTGCCGGCGACGGCCGAGCTGTTGCGGATGCTGATCGAGGATGCCGGGGACGCAAAGGTCACGGTGGTCGGCAATTCCGCCGGCGCGGGTCTCGCGCTTGCTGCATGCCAATGGCTGCGCGATCGCGGACATCGGCAGCCGACCCGGCTGGTGTTGATCTCACCTGCGGCCGACGCATCTGTCAGCCGACCGGAGCAGATGGAGATTGCCGCGCGCGATCCGATCCAGGATATTCCGGGGATCATCGAAATGGCAAGGCTCTATGCAGGTGAGCTCGATGTCGGCCATCCCTTCGTCAGCCCGCTCAACGGCGCTTTCCGCTCGCTTGCACCGATGACGATTTTTTCAGGCACGCGCGATCTGCTCTACCCTGACAGCGTCGATCTGGCCGCGCGAGCGAGGGGGGCGGGCGCGTCGGTTGAACTGCATCTGTGGCGAGACCAGCCGCATAATTACGCGCTGATGCCGACGCCGGAAGGGCGACGCGCGCGTGCGATGATTTTGAGTGCCGTGGCTTGAAGTGAGAGCGTGATTGCTGTCACAGAACGTGCGCAGCTCATGCGAGCCTTTGAGCCTAGCAACACTTGGGCTCTAGCAAGACTTGGCTCTAGCAAGACTTGGCGCTGTTGGTGCTCGCGCGGAGGGACAAGGCGGCCCCGGGCGTTTCCTCGTATCAGTAGTTTTGCGGGGCCTTAGGCGTGGCCCTTGATCTCGTAGTGACCCGGCACGCATTTGTAGCGATCGAGGCGCCAGTTGGCGTGATAGATCGGATGCTCGTCCATCCATTTTGCAAGCGGCGCCTGTGCGCCGACCGCGCACGCCATCATCGACATCTCGGGCGTCATGTTGCTGTCGGTCACGATTTCCTCGATGCAACTGCCTGAGCTGGCTGCGCTCAGCCGGCAGAGCACGGCAACGACGGTCACGAACATTCCTGTCACCTCATCGGTAGTTTCAGACCACGAAGAGGATGCAAGCGGAGTGCCAGAGCCTGTGACACGAACAACACGCTGGCCTGGCCGACTCGACCCAGCGTCCACCCCCATTTGATGATTCGGATTGTAAAAAAATTGCCCTTAAACCGAAGCCGGACAAATACGGGGAACCGTCACATTCGTGACCGTAGGAATGCTGGATTCCGGGAGGAGCGCCGGGCAAGTCAAAGCCGCCGAATAGTTCGCAGGCCGAAATAACTGATGTCGGCTAGTGGCGCCGATCCGCTTTTACCTCCGGATGCGGCGCTGCTACATTTTGCGCGCGTCGCATGCGCGGCGCGCCAATGACGAAGAAACAGGCCGACAAGGGGAGGGGCTGAAGTCCCATGAAGGAATTTGCTGGAAAGATTGCGGTCATCACCGGTGGTGGCACGGGCATGGGGCGGGAGCTCGCCCGGCAGCTCGTTGCCGAAGGCTGCAACGTCGCGATGTGCGACATTTCGGAAGCCGCGATGGCCGAGACCAAGCGGCTCTGCGAAGTCGAGAAACTGCCGCAGGGCCTGCGCGTCACGACCCATGTCGCCGACGTCTCGATCGAGGATCATCTCAAGCGATTTCGCGACGAGCTCGCCGAGCAGCAGAAGACCGACAAGATCCATCTGCTGTTCAACAATGCCGGCATCGGCGGCGGTGGCAGCCTGTTCACCAATTCGCGCGAGCAGTGGGAGCGAACCTTCAACATCTGCTGGGGTGGCGTCTATCTCGGCGTCCGCACCTTCCTGCCGATGCTGGTTGCGGCGGACGAAGCCCACATCATCAACACCGCCAGTGTCAACGGCTTCTGGGCCTCGATCGGCATGGGCCAGGCGCACACCGCCTATAGCTCGGCGAAGTTCGCCGTGAAGGGTTTCACCGAGGCGCTGATCAACGACCTCCGCCTGCACGCGCCGCATGTCAAATGCTCGGTCGTGATGCCTGGCCATATCGGCACCTCGATCGTTTCCAACTCACGCAAGGTTCAGAGCAGCGACGGGTCCGAGCGGCTCAACCCCGACGAGGTCGCCCTGACGCGCAAGCGCATGGTGGCGGCAGGCGTGCCAGATGCTGACAAAATGTCGGACGAGCAGATCCAGGCTGTGTTCGCCGAACGCGCCCGCAGTTTTCTCGAAGATGCACCGACGACCGCTGCACAGGCGGCCAAGATCATCCTCGACGGTGTGAAAGCAGAACGCTGGCGCATTCTTGTCGGTGATGACGCCAAGCGTCTCGACGAACGCGTGCGCGTGACGCCTGAGCAGGCTTACGACCGCGCCTTCTATGAAAGCTTTACCCAGGAAGTCGGCTGGCGGCTTGGCTGAGATTGTCAACGAGCGCGCGCGCATATAGGTATGATGAGTATCATCGCAAGAGCCTCATCGGTAATTTGTGTAGGTAAGTTTACCCGCCCCCTTGCGCGCGCTCGTGCTCTTATGATGATCCGGAATGTCACGCATGCGACATGTGACATGCGTTCAAGCGATGGTGATCTCCAACGCGCCTCATTTGGCGCACGGCTGCTTGGTTGGCGAACCGAAATAGTTTAGTGAATCAGGCTAACGCCACGCTAAAACGTAGCCTCCGATGATACCCGCATCCCTCTCCGACGACTTCATCCTCTGCCCGGAGAGAGAGGACATCTCCGCTGAATTCACGCGGCTGCTGACCGCGGCGCAGGAGGGCGGCGCCACCATCGCCGAATGCCTGATGATCGCGCGGCAGCTGAAAAGCGGCGACGAGCAGTCCTGGCATCGCGAGTGGAAGAAGCTGGCGCAGGCCAATCGGCATCGTGCCGAGGCGGCGTTTGCCGAAGGCCACATGGTCACCGCGCAGCGCAACTGGCTCCGCGCGATGAACTACTACAGCGCGGCCGCGATGCCGCTCGATCCTGCCGACGAACGCCGCTGGGTTGCGGTGCTCGCGATGCAGGAATGCGCCCGCCGTTTTCTCACGGCGCGCGGCCCGGCCGGTGAAGTCGTGACGATCCCCTGGATCGAGGGCCATGCGTTGCAGGGCTATTTCCTGCCCGCGCCCGCGGCGAACGGTCGCGCTCCGACCGTGATCTGCATCGGCGAGCCCGGACATCGCAAGGAAGAATTCCTGGTCAAGCTCGCGCCGCATGCGCGCGAGCGCGGATTCGCGATGCTGGCGCTCGACCTGCTCGGCGACGAGCGCGACGATTACATGGACGTACTGTTGCAGCGTCGGGACATCGAAAGCTCGATCGCAAGCGTCATGGATTACCTGGAGCTGCGCAGCGACGTCGATTTCGATCGTGTTGCGATCGTGGCCGACGGATGGGGCTCGTCGTTCGTTGCGCGCGCGGTGTTGCAGGAGCCGCGGTTTGCCGCCGCCGTCTGCGATGGCGGTCTGTGGGACCTGCACGAGCGGTCGTTCTTTGCCAGCCGTTTTGCGATGAGGGACCTCAGCATCGTGCCGGTGCCGCATGCGCCGCTGATGGCTTCAAGCGCCGAATGTCCGGTGCTGATCACGCTGGGCGAGGACGGTTGGCTCGAGGCCGACCGGGCGCAGCAGATCGTGCAGAAATCCCGGCTCGGCAGCTCGGACATCGTGCTGAAAGTGTTCACTGCAGCGGAGACCGGCGCGGCACAGGCGCACGCCGACAATCCGAGCCTTGCCAACGAATACATCTTCGACTGGCTTGAATCGCAACTCGGCGCCGCCAGCAAGCGGATCTGAGCGCGGCCGCTGAACGGAGAAGCGGTTCGTTCCTCAGAAGTCGAGGGTGACCCTGACGCAGGCTTTTTCCAGCCGGTTCTTCAGGGTCGCGAGCTTGGTGGTGAATTCCGTCAGCTCGTTCTCGTCGAACTCCTGGAAGACGAATTCGCGAATCGTCTTGTATTGCTCGTTGAGGCTCGCGATGTGCTTCTGGGTCTTATCGACCAGCGACAGCCGCACCACGCGGGCGTCGGTCGGCGACGGGCGGCGGCGCAGCAGGCCCTTCTTCTCCAGCAGCTTGGACTGGGTGGTGACGAAGGACGGGTCGACGTGAAGCAGCTTGGAGACCACGTTGATGGGCACGCCGTCGTCCTTGTCGAGGTCGGAAATCGCCATCAGGATCAGCCATTGCGGTCCGCTGATGCCGAGCGTCCTGGCCCAAAACTGACGCAACTCCTCCAGATACATGTTGATCGACGATATCTCCCAGGTGAATCGCCTGATGATATCGAGATTGCCGCCGGAGCGGAGGCGCGCCCCTTCTTTCCTCGTCGCCGACACAGCGTCACTCCCGCAAGCTGATTCATTCTGGCCAGTGTTTGCGGTGGGCATAGTCCACGCAAGTCTGCCCTGACGCAAGTGCAGGGCAGGGTAATTGTGTCACGGAAATTACAAAGATGATCCGGTCAGCATTTTCGGCTTTAAGCCCGGTGTTGCTCCATAGACACAGGATTAGTGAAACCACAAAGCTGATCTAATAAACTATTTTGATTAACGGAACAGCGCAGGCATATTGATCCGTGACGGTGGGGGTTCTCGATCGTCCCGTTGCAGGTGGTTCGCTCACGTCCCTCGCGTCGAATGCGGGTACGTCCGAAAGCGCGAAGCGGCCGAGCGGATTTGATGAAGAGACGGCGATCTGGGGGACCTCACGGTCCGATCTCCGTAAAATGAGCAACTTGGAGGTTTTAAATGAAAGTGGTGAAGAGCCTTTTGCTCGGCACTGCGGCGGGTCTGATCGCCGTCGGTGGAGCTCAGGCGGCTGATCTTCCGGTCAAGGCCAAGGCGGTCGAATACGTGAAGATCTGCTCGCTGTACGGCGCTGGCTTCTACTACATGCCGGGCACCGACACCTGCATCAAGCTGGGCGGTTATGTCCGCGCCGACGCGATTCTCGGCGGCGCCGGCGACTATGGATTCCAGAACAGCACCAGCAGTGCGAACGGTGGGTCAAACAACCGTCTGACCAACTACTACTACAGCCGCGCTCGTATGGATCTCAACATCGATACCCGCACGGCGACCGAATACGGCGTTGTCCGCACCTACGCCGATATGGTTTTCACCTATGACTCGTCGAACGTCACCGGCAGCAGCCCGTCGGCGAGCTCGGCCAGCGCGGCTTCGCTCGGTCTCTTCCATGCGTTCATCCAGTTCGCTGGCTTCACCTTCGGCCGCACGGTCTCGATCTTCGACGCCCCGTGGCAGAGCTATCCGGCCGGCGGTCCCGACTCCATTCCGGGCGGCTCCAACCACGTCAACGGTGTGAACCAGATTGCCTATACGGCTGACTTCGGCCAGGGCATCACCGGTTCGATCGCGTTGCAGGATGAGACGAGCGCGTCGAACGGCCAGTCGAACCTGTGGAACGTCACGGGCTTCACCGCCTCCGCGGCTGCCAGCGCTGCCACCGGTGGCGTGACCGTGACTTCGGCTGCTGCGAACGCTGCCGCTGCTCTCATTCAGGGCAACTACGGCGTCAACGATTGGGGTGGAACGCGCTCGCCCGACATCATCGGTGCGGTCCGTGTCGACCAGGCCTGGGGTCTGGCCCAGATCTCGGTGGTCGCGCATGATCTCCATGCCGGCTACTACAGCACGACGGAGCCGAGCAACCATCCCGGCGACAAGTGGGGCTGGGCCGTTCAGGGCGCCTTGTCGATCAAGAACATCCCGACCGGTGCGGGTGACGTGATCAACCTGCAGGCCGTCTACACGGACGGTGCGACCCGCTACAACTTCCAGAGCCTGTTCCCGCAGAGCTTCTTCATGTTCGGCGGCAGTGGCTCCGGTGCCTATCAGAGCATCGCATTCGCAGGTCTTGCTGACGGCGTCTTCGGTGCTGGTACCGGCATCGATACCGTCAAGACATGGGGTGTCCGTGGTGGCTACACCCACAACTGGAGCCCGAACTGGGCGAGCGCCGTCTACGGCGGTTATGCTTCGCTGAGCTACGGCACGACGGGCAAGGCCCTGATCTGCGCCAACTTCGCGACGATCGCCGTAGCCGGTTCGACCTGTAACCCGGACTTCAACTTCGGTGTCGTCGGTGTCAACACCGTCTGGACTCCGGTGAAGAACCTGGCGTTCACTGCTGACGTCAGCTGGTCGCGTCTGGACCAGAAGTACTCTGGCTCCGTCACCGCTCCGGCCGTTGCTACCGCCGCCAAGCCGGGCGCTGTGTATGAGCTGAAGGACCAGAACTCGGTCACCATGATGCTGCGCGCTCAGCGCAACTTCTGATCATCGATCGCATCGTTCGATCGGAGAGCCTCGGCGGGCAACCGCCGGGGCTTTTTCTTGAGCGAGCGCTGATTCAAAAATCAGAAAACTCCTCCGCGAGCGACGAAGACGAGCTATGCGATTCGATCGCCGTCAATTTTATTTACTTACCTGAGTTGGTCAGCTATATTGAGTTCAGCCGATTTCGAAAGTCACGGCTTCTGGCTTCACGCTAAGCCTCCAGAAACCTCCGGTAGTGCCCTGCCGGAGGTTTTTCGTTGTGGAGAGGAGGGCACGTCCGCTTCAGCCGCGCATGACCCGCGCGCGTGAGTTCGGACGATAGGCGAGGCGGCCGTGGCCGGCGCAATAGGGCTGGCCGTCGTGCGCGGTATTTCCACAGAAGCAGAAATCGTCCGCACCCGGCGTCGAGATCGGCCAACGGCAGCGGTTTTCGCCGAGCTCCATCAGCGAGCAGCGATTGGCTTCGTCGATCGGCCCGGTCACGACAGGCGCGTCCACTTCGCCATAGATCGTGGCGAGCATTTCAAATTGCAGCCGGGGCACCGCTTTCGGCGCACGCGTGGCGGCGGTCCTGTCTTGAAGCCTGCGCTCGTAGACCGAGCGACCGCGCGTGAGATTCAATCGTGACAGCTTGCCGATCACGGCGTTGCGGCTGACGCCGATGTCGGCCGCGATCTCGCGGCAGGACAGGCCGGCCTCGAAATGTTGCTTCAGAAGTTCAATTCGTTCGTTGGTCCAGGTTGGTGAGAGCACAGGCATTTGTAACGGTCCCAGGTTGCGACATCTGGCCATCAGTCGCCGAGATCCGTCCGCCTCCCGTTCGGCGCGCGCTCACGTTCTGCCATTGTCGCGGATCGACAAAAGCCCGTCCTTGATGGCGAGACGGATGCCTTCCTCGATCAACGTACGTGCGACGCCGGGAACGCTGGTGCCGTGGGTGCCCTGTCTCACCAGTTTTTCCAGATAGGTGATGGTCGAGAGCGCCAAGGTTACGGGGATGCGGTCAGTCTCGGCTTTTTCGGTGGCCATGGCCCGAACGCTAGCCTCTTACTCGGGTACATAAAAGTAACGATTAAGACTCTATTTAGGTTTGAGGGCGGAAGTCAAATCCGGACCTTTGCGGTGGTGCAGCGCATTGGAATCGCAGAGAAAAAATTGACGCATGCCAATGCGCCGCGCGGAGTGCGGGCGGCGGTGTGACGTTGGCAGTCGGAACGAAGGGGCCGGCTCAGCCGTGCACGATCGCCTTTTCGATCATGCAATGGATGCCCTTGGAGCCGTTGACGGTCTGGGTCACTCGCAAATCGGCTGCGAGGCTGCACAGCATATAGGCATCCTCGCGCGACAGGCCTCTGGTCTCGCCGAGCAGGACGATCATGTCGCGCAGCGCCCGCACGGCGCATTGGTCGAGGTCGGGGTCCATCGCCATAGTCACGTAGTGTGAGGGCGTCTCAGCGCGCGGATAGGTGAATCGCAAATCCTTGCGCAGCGTCAGGCGGAAGCGGCCCTGCAGGGCCGTCTCGATCGCGGTGACGCAGACCTCGCCGTCGCCCTGCACACCATGGCCGTCGCCGCAGGAGAACATCGCGCCCGGGACGAACACCGGAAGATACAACGTCGCACCGGCGCCGAGCTCTTTATTGTCGAGATTACCACCCATCGCGCGCGGGATGAGCGAGGAGATGCGGCCCCAGGCCGGCGGCGGCGAAACACCCATCACGCCGAAGAAGGGCTTGAGCGGCAGGTCGAGGCCCCAGGGCATCCGGCCGACCATGCGCGTCCGGTCCAGCGGGATATTGAGAAGCCGCGTCTCGTGGAAATCATCGGGCAGGGTGCCGGACAATGGCTTGATCAGATTCCAGCCCCAATCCTGTCGAAGTTGCACGTCGAGGATGTCGACCTGGAGCACGTCGCCGGGTTCGGCACCGTCGACCGCGATCGGGCCGGTCAGGATGTGGCCGGGGACCATGCGTTCGTTTTTGGCATGAACTTCGAACATCTCCGGTGGGATGTGAAACTTGCTGGGGTCGGGCAGGGCGTCCGGGCCGCCGCTGATCGTATCGACGGTGACCTCGTCACCGCTCTTGACCGTGAGGACGGGCTTGAGCGCGGCTTCGAAGAAGCCCCAATGGCAGGTCTCGGGGCTGGAATGCAGATGGTGATGGATCATTTGCCGCGTCCGTCCGGTTTTATCAGATCTTGTTATGCCCGGGCTTGACCCGGCAATCGATCCTCTTCCAAGAAGATTTCTGAAGATAGGCGGGCAGGTCAACCCCGCGCATGCACGATCATTCAGCGAGGTCTCTCCTGTTCTTCGTTCTTTCCAAGACACTTGGCGCCGGGGTGCTGCCGGTCAATCTTCTGGTCGAGCTCGGGATCATCTCGGTCGTGCTGGTGGCGACGCGATTTGCCGGGCTTGGCCGGAAGCTGGCCACGACGACGCTGGTGCTGCTCGCCCTCGCGGCCTTTTCGCCGCTCGGCAACCTCTTGCTCTATCCGCTGGAGTCGCGGTTTCCGCCGTGGGATCCGTCGCACGGTGCGCCCGACGGGATCATCGTGCTGGGCGGCTCCGTCGATACCGATCTGTCGGCGGCGCACACCACGCCTGTCGTTCCACATGCGGCCGATCGGCTGTTCGCAGCGGCGGAGCTTTCGCGAAAATATCCGAATGCGCGCGTCGTCTTTACCGGTGGCTCTGCGAACCTGGTCCCGGGTAGCGCCAGGGAAGCCGATTATTCTGCGCCGATCCTGGAGAATTTGGGCATCCCAAGCGGGCGCCTGATTCTGGAACGGGAGTCGCGCAACACATACGAGAACGCCATCTTCACGAAGCAGCTGGTGTCGCCCAAACCAGGTGAGCGGTGGCTCCTGGTCACGTCGGCCTTCCACATGCCGCGCTCGATGGGAATCTTCCGCAAGGCGGGTTTCGACGTCGAGGCCTATCCGGTGGACTGGCGTATGGGCACGCGCGAAGATCTCTTCGCGTTCACCAACATGAGTCTGGATGGGCTCGGCCGAACTGATGTCGCCGTGCGCGAATGGATCGGCCTCGTGGTTTATCGCCTGGCAGGCCGAACCAGCGATTTGCTTCCAGGCCCCGCCAAGGATTAAAAGCCCCGCCAAGGACTAAAAGGCCCCGCCAAGGACTAGAAATCAAGGACTAGAAGACGACGACAACACCAAGATGATCGGCGCATGATCGCCGGCCCGGAGGACGCCATGCAGCAGCAGAGTGCAGAGACAATCGACCTTGCCGGCCTCGTCGTCGATCTCAACAGCCTGTTGCGGCTGAAGACGACGGTGATCGGCATGAAGATGTTCGCGCACGCGGCCGAGATGGAGGCAATCCCGAAAATCCGGCGACCGAATGCGGTTCATACCACCGACCAGATTGTCAGCATGGCCTCGCGGCTCGGCTGGACCGTCGGCATCACCGGTGACGATCTCGTCGGCGCGCAGTGCCGCGCGGTGATTGGCCTCGCGCCCCAGGACGAGAAATGGCTCGCCGGCGAAAACTATGTCGGTGTCTGGCATGGCACCGCCGAGGATGCGCGTAAGCGTCAGGAGGCGCTGGACGTGGTTCCGTTCGGCCAATATCAGGCGCTCGCCGTGAGCCCGCTTGCGAGCGGCAGGCTCAATCCGCCCGATATCTGCCTCGTCTATGCGACGCCGGGCCAGATGATCATCCTGATCAACGGGCTGCAATATACCGGCTACAAGAAGTTCGAATGGGGCGTGGTCGGCGAGACCGCTTGCGCCGATTCCTGGGGACGGGCGCTGAAATCAGGCGAGCCCAGCCTGTCCTTGCCATGCTATGCCGAACGGCGCTATGGCGGCGTGCCGGACGAGGAGATGCTGATGGCCCTGAAGCCGCATCATCTCGCCAAGGCCATCGAGGGCATGAAGGCACTGGCCAAAAACGGCCTGCGCTATCCGATCCCGCCCTATGGAATTCAAAGCGACGTCCGTGCCGGCATGGGCGTGAGTTACGCGAAGAAGTAAAGGCCAGTCATGAGCTCTGCAAAATTCGACATCGTCGTCTATGGCGCGACCGGTTTCACCGGTCAGCTCGTCGCCGAATATCTGGCGGCGCATTACAAGAACGACAAGCAGCTCAAATGGGCGATGGCAGGCCGCAGCCTCGATAAGCTGAAATCCGTGCGCGACGCGATCGGCGCGCCCGCGGATACGCCGCTGATCGTCGCCGATGCCTCCGACGCGGCCTCGCTGAAGGCGATGGCGGAGCAGACGATGTCGGTGATCACGACGGTCGGCCCCTATCAGCTCTACGGCGAGGAACTGCTTGCCGCCTGCGTCGCCACCGGTACTGATTATTTCGATCTCTGCGGCGAGCCGATCTGGATGCGGCAGATGATCGACAAATACGAAGCGGGTGCGAAGGAAAGCGGCGCGCGCATCGTGTTCTCCTGCGGCTTTGATTCCGTGCCGTTCGAACTCGGTACGTTCTTCGTCCAGGAGGAGGCCAAGCGCGTGTTCGGCGCTCCCGCCGCGCGCGTGAAGGGCCGCGTGCGCGACATGCGCGGGACACTCTCGGGCGGCACCGCGGCGAGCGCGAAGGCAACATTCGACGCGGTCGCCAAGGACATCAGCCTTGTCGCGATCCTGAACGATCCGTTCGCGCTGACGCCTGATTTCACAGGACCGAAGCAGCCCAGGGGCAACAAGCCGCTGCTCGAGGAAGACCTGCAATCCTGGGCCGCTCCGTTCATGATGGCGCTGATCAACACCCGCAACGTTCATCGCTCCAACATGCTGATGGGCTTTCCCTACGGCCAGGACTTCGTCTACGACGAGATGGTCTTGACCGGTCCCGGCGAGAAGGGCGAGGCCAACGCCAAGCGCGTGATGGCTGCCAACGCCGAGAAGACTGGCCCAAGCGCGCCGAAGCCGGGCGAGGGACCGTCGAAGGAAGAGCGTGAGAACGGGCTCTTCAACTTGCTCTATGTCGCGAGCGCGCCCGACGGCCGCATGGTCCGCGCCGGCGTGACCGGCGACCGCGATCCCGGCTACGGCTCGACCTCGAAGATGATCTCCGAATGCGCGATCTGCATGCTGCGCGATACGACGGATGTCGCGGCAGGGTTCTGGACTCCAGGCGCGGCGATGCAGCACAAGCTGATCAAGCGGCTGCAAGATCATGCTGGGCTGAGGTTTGAGGTCGAGGCCTAGGTATAACTTCCGTAGGGTGGGCAAAGCGGAGCGTGCCCACGACTTTCTTTGCCATCACGGAGAGATGGTGGGCACGGCGCTTTGCGCCTTTGCCCACCCTACGGCAGCGGAGTTCTACGCTGCCCGCGCGTCATACGCGTACATGAAATCCATGCTCTTCGAGCCCAGCGGCAACAGCCATTTGATCATCTGATTGCGGATGAACGCGCCGGCGGCGCTGAGTTCGCGCTTGTTGTTGCCGTTGCGGCGCGCGAGGGCGACGATCTTCTCGGCGCGGGGACGCCGTTCGGCCTCGAAGGCCTGGAAGGTCTCGCTGAGCTCATGACCTTCCTGCATCAGACGGGCGAGCCGCATGGCATCTTCCAATGCGAGCGAGGCGCCCTGGCCGGCATGAGGGCTGGTCGCATGCGCGGCATCGCCGATCAGCAGCGAGCGCTTGCGCGACCAGGTCGGCAAGGTCGCAACGTCGAGCGTGTCGGTGACCACGATGTTCTCGGCGGCCTCGATGATGGCAGGGATCGGATCGTGCCATCCGTGATGGAAGGCGCGCAGATGCTGCTTCAGCGTCTGGGCGTCGAGGGCACGGAACATCGCGGCATCCATGCCGCGCGCCGGCTGCGTGCTCCACCACATCGCGCCGTCCTTTGGATCAGGGCTGCAATAGCCGTAGCCGAAGAATCCGCTCTGTCCGAACGTGGTCTCGAGGTGCCGGCTGGTCGCCCGTCCATCGAGGACTGCGTGCGGCACGAAGCCGCCGAAACCGATCAGGCCGGTGTTGAACGGCTTGGGGCCGTCAGGCACCACCTGGCGCCGCGTGATCGAATGCACGCCGTCGGCGCCGATCAAGAAATCGCCCTCGGCGGTGGTGCCGTCGGCGAAATAAGCGATAACAGGCTGGTCGCCGCGGTCTTCGATCTTGATCAGGCGCTTGTCGAAATAGAGCGAGACGCAGGCGCACCAGGCCTTGTCGATCAGCATCTCGTTCAGCGTGGCGCGGCAGATATTGACCGCGGGCTGGCCAAAACGTCGCGCCATGTCGCGATTGATCGAGCCGAGCCTGCGGCCTTCTTGCGAATAGAAATCGAAGGATTCCGCGATCGAGCCGCGGCTGATCAGCTCGTCCGCGAGCCCGATCTCGTCCATGACATGCATGCCGTTCGGCGCGATCTGGAGGCCGCCGCCGATGCCCTTCGAATAGGGCCACGCTTCGTAGATTGCGGATTCGATGCCGGCGCGGCGCAGCAGGATTGCGGCAACGGGACCGGCGATGCCGGCGCCGATGATCAGGGCCTTGCGGGGACGATGAGGCATTGGCTTGCTCCCGACGTTTCCGTGATGCTAGGAGGAATTAAGGTTGCTAAATCTCTTAGCGACTAAGATATATATCGACTAAGATATGGGGCCGGCCTTGTCAAGGACGAAAGCACGCACGGCGTTGTTGGGTGAATTGGAGGAGGCGATGCGCCGATCCTCTGCGCAGGGCGTGCTCTATGGACAGGCCGTTGCGAACGTGGCGGGAATTGCCAATTCCGACCTCGAATGCATGGACATTCTCTATCTCGAGGGACGTGTGACCGCCGGCCGGCTTGCCGAGGTTACGGGGCTCACGACGGGCGCCATCACGGGCGTGGTCGATCGGCTCGAGAAGGCCGGCCTCGTGCGCCGCGAGCGAGACGAGACCGATCGCCGCAAAGTCTTCATCGCCGTCGTGCCGGAGACCGCCATGAAGATCGGCCAGCTCTACGTGCCGATGCAGCAGGCGATGGAGAAGGTCTTCAGCACCTATACCGACGAGGAACTGCGGCTGCTGCTGCGTTTCGCGACCGAAGGCTACAAGGGCGTGCTCGCAGCGACCACGGCGCTGAAGGGCCTGCTCGACACGCCGCCGGAGAAGCGCCCTGATTTCAAGCTGAAGAAGCGTCGTTAGACTTGTAGGCCTGTGCGGCCGCGATCATGCCCCACATCGCACCCAGCATCATCCAGAAATGGCGCCAGTGGTCGGTGTCGATCACGAAGCTTTCGCCGACGGTGCCGACGAAGGCTGCGAATACCGCGAGATAAGCGCGCTGCCAGGGCACGCGGACGAAGATGTGGCGGAAGCCTGTGATCACGGTGGTGAAGACCAGCGCGGGATAGCACACGCCGGAGAGCCAGCCGCCGGACATGAAAGCGTTCAGATAAGAATTGTGTGTGTCTTCGGGGAAGAAGCGGTGGAATTGCAGCGGGCCGATGCCGAACGGCAGGTCGAGCGCCATTTCCGCGCCCAGGATGTGCCGGCCGAACCGGCCGAAGCGACCCTCGTCATAGCTCTGGTCGAAGCTCGCGCGCTGCTTGAACATTTCGGCGATGGAATCGAATGACAGCAGCACCGCGATCAGCGCGAGGCCCAGCACCACCGCGACGATGGCCATGATGATGATGCGCGAGCGCTGCGCATTGGTGCGGCTGGTCAGCACCATCAGCGCCAGCATGAAGGCGGCCGTCAGAACCAACCCGCCCCAGGCAGCGCGGGAGAACGCGAGCAGGATCGCCAGTGACATGATGCCGAAGGCAATGACGTTGCGGAACGCCTTGGCGAACTTGTCCGAGACCACGCTTTGGAGCGCAAACAGTGCTGGCAGGATCAAGAAAGCGCCCAGCACGTTCGGGTCCTTGAACGTGCCGCGTGCGCGCTCATAGAGCGTCAACAGATCGTGGCCGCCGGGAACGAGGTTGAAATAGCCGGCGATCGCCGAAAGCGAAGCGACCATCGCACCGACCACGAGGCCACGGCGCAACATGTCGAGCCGTGCCGCTGTATCCTCGGATGTGACCATCGCGAAGAACACCACAGTCACCGCCATGTACCAGGAGGTCGCGATCCAGCTCACGACCTCGGACTGCTCGTACAGCGGGATTGCGCTGATGGTGTAGCCGACGTTGAGCAGGACCAGGGCCAGAACCAGCGGCATTAGCACCAGCCTGAGCCGCAGGCCGGTGGCGAAGAAGGCGACGGTGGCGAGCAGCGTCGCGATCTCGTACGGGCTCGGCTCGATGAAGACGATCGCGCCGGATGCACCGACCAGCCAGACCAGTGCGCGCTGGAGGGCCAGCACGCCGGGCGCAGCCGGAGCGGCTACGTTCATTCCACCGGCTGTTGCCGCATACGCCATCACACGCTCACACGCTTACGCTATTCGTACATTACAGGCCCGGCTGTCATCGCCCGGTCAAGCCAGGGCATGACGGAAAACTCAACTCAATACGCGTTCTCGTTCTTGGTCAGCAGCGAGATCGGCGTCTTCAGCAGTATGTAGAGGTCGAACAGAACGGACCAGTTCTCGATGTAATAGAGATCGAACTCGACACGCTTCTGGATCTTCTCTTCGTTGTCGATCTCGCCGCGCCAGCCGTTGATCTGGGCCCAGCCGGTAATGCCGGGCTTGACGCGATGGCGGGCGAAATAGCCGTCGACGGCTTCGTCGAAGAGTCGGCTTTGCAGCTTGCCTTGCACCGCGTGCGGACGCGGACCGACCAGCGACAGGTTGCCGGAGAACACCACGTTGAAGAGCTGCGGCAGTTCGTCGAGGCTGGTCTTGCGGATGAAGCGGCCGACGCGGGTGACGCGCGAATCGTTCTTGGTCACGACCTTCGACGCCGTCGGGTCGGCCTGGTGGTGATACATTGAGCGGAACTTGTAGACGTCGATGCGTTCGTTGTTGAAACCGAACCGCTTCTGGCGGAACAGGACCGGGCCGGGGCTGTCGAGCCTCACCGCGAGCGCAACCAGCGCCATCACAGGAAGCGCAGCAAGCAGCGCAAGGATGCCGACGACGCGGTCGAACAGCCACTTCATGACCAGATCCCAGTCGGTGATCGGCGCCTCGAATACGTCGAGCGTCGGCACCTCGCCGAGATAGGAATAGGAGCGCGGACGGAAGCGCAGCTTGTTGGTGTGCGCAGAGAGGCGGATGTCGACCGGCAGCACCCAGAGCTTCTTCAGCATCTCCAGGATGCGCGTCTCCGCCGAGATCGGCAGCGCGAACAACACGAGATCAACGCGGGTGCGTCGGGCGAACTCGACGATGTCGTCGACCTTGCCGAGCTTGTGGGCGCCGGCGCAGGTGTCGAGCGCGCGGCTGTCGTTGCGGTCGTCGAACACGCCGAGCACGTGGATGTCGGAATCCTCCTGCGCCTTCAACGCCTCGACCAGCTCCTCGCCGTTGCGGTCGGAGCCGACGATGATCGTGCGGCGATCAAGCCGGCCCTGGCGCGCCCAGCTGCGTACCAGCGAACGCAGGACGAGGCGCTCGCTCACGAGCGCGGCGAGGCCGAGGAAATAGAACGCGGCAAGCCACAGCCGTGACAGCTCGCTGCCGAACTTGGCGAAGAACGAGATGCCGATGAACAGCAGGAAGACGAACGACCAGGACGAGATCATCCGCGTCATCTGCCTGAGCTGACCGCGGAATAACTGAACCTGGTAGATGTCGGCGGCCTGGAAGCAGACCACGGCCGCGATCGCGACGGCGACGATCTCAGCGGGATAAGTCCAGCTGAAGCCTGACTGCGGCATGACGTAGCCGACATAGAGCGCGACGCCGACGACGCTCAGCAGCACGAAATCAGCGGCGCGTACGGCGCCGGCGATCACGATCGGCGAATAGGCGCGGGCGACTTTCTGGTTGACGACTTCGAGCGCGGCCGGCGTCAGGCGGCGGCGGCGTTCGACGAAGGGCTGGTCGGCCGACTGGGCCGCGGCGCTGGTCGCGGCATCGAGCATCGAGCGTGCGTTGAGCGTTTCCACGGGCGTCCGTCCATTCCCAAGACCCGCGGGCGCAACCTGGCGTCCCGGGCGAAGCATCCCCTGGTCGCCTGGAGTATCGGACAAATCGGAAGATTCTCTAAAGCGGCCCGAAGAATGGTTAATGATTGGCAAACGCGTCGCGGTAACCCGCGAGCACGCCGTCAACCATCGCCTGCTGGGAGAAGTGCGCCGAGATCCGTTCACGCAAGGAGACCGCACGCTGCGCGGTCCCTTGCGGGTTGTCGAGCGCGGCTGCGATCGCTTCGGCCATGGCGTCGGCGTTGCTGGCCGCGAACAGGGCCGGGCTCTCGCTGCCGAAAATCTCGGGGATGCCGCCGACGCGCGCCGCGATCATGGGAATGCCGGCGGCGCCCGCCTCGATCACGACATAGGGCATGGAGTCGCCGCGCGATGGGACGACCAGCAGCCGCCCTTTTGAGAAGCCGTAGCGCGCCTTGACGTGGCCGATGAAGCGGATCGCGCCCGTCAGGCCGAGCCGCTCGACCTGCGCCTTGAGCGCGGCCGTCTCCTCGCCGTCGCCGCCAAGCGTCAGCGTGACCTTCTTGCCGCTCTCATGCAGCCGGGCCACCGCATCGACCAAGAGGTCCGCGCCCTTGATGTGCCTGAACTCGCCGACATAAGCGAGGTCGGTGGCGTCATCGGCGATGACGACGGGTTCGAATTCCTCCGGTGTCACGCCGTTGAAGACGCAATGCACGACGCCCTTTGGCGTGCCGACGATGCGCTGATAGGTGTCACGGGCAAATGCGCTCTCGAACAGGAATAGATCTGTCGCGTCCATTAGCGTGCGTTCGAGGCGCGCGTAGAATTCGCCTTTCAGAGTGTGCAGCGGATAGTGCAGCGAGCCGCCATGCGGGGTGTAGATGCGGATGGTGTCGTCGGAGCGCCGTCGCATGCGGACGAAGGCGCCGGCCTTGGCGCCGTGACCGTGCATGACGTCGGGCTTGAGCGTGCCGATCAGTCGCCGCATGCGCAGCCACACCAAGAAATCGTCCGGGGACGGCTCACGGCGGATCGCCAGCCGATGCACGCCGAGCTTCAGGCGCGGTGCGAGCTCGGCCAGCGCCTTTTCGGCGCGCTCGCCGCCTGTGAGGCTGTCGGCGAGAATGCCGACATGATGGCCCCGATCGACCTGGCCGTTGGCGAGGTCGAGGATGTGCCTGATGATGCCGCCGACGGGCGCGCGCACGGCGTGCAGGATTCGAAGCGGCTGGTCAGGAGAGGGGGGCATGATCAAAACCAGCGCTCGACGCCAACAAAGTTCTCGAAATATCGAGATGGATTAAGGGGCCTCGTGGTTAACAAACGGTGACGAGCCTGCCTGCGTAGTTCCCTGGCCGTCTCGATTAACCCAGCGGCAACCTTAATGGAGTGTAATCGGTCCATTGACGTACACGAGTGGCGTTGCCCTGCGGGAGTGTTCGATGCGTTTAGCGTTCTGGCGTGCCGGCAAGGACAAGGCCGTCATCGAGCGGGCGGTTTCGAAGGCCAAGCCCGCAACCAAGCCCAAAGTGGAAGCCAGGTCTGCGTCGGTTGTTTCGCAACAGGCGTCAGCCGAGTCCGGCGACATTGATCTGCACGCGCTCGGCGGCGCGCTCGCGCGCAAGCGCGGCTGGATCATCGTGCCGACGGTGCTGGCGCTCGTCGCCTCGGTCGCAATCGTCAACCTCATCACGCCGCGCTACAAGTCCGAATCGCGCATCCTGATCGACGGCCGCGAGAACGTCTTCCTGCGGCCGAGCAGCGATCGCAGCACCGAGGAGCGGCAGGCGCTCGACCCCGAGGCTGTCACCAGCCAGGTGCAATTGGTGCTGTCACGCGACCTCGCGCGTGAGATCATCAAGAAGAACAAGCTTGCCGAGCGTCCGGAGTTCGATCCGGTTCTGCAAGGTGTCTCTCCGCTGAAGTCGCTGGCGGCACTGGTCGGCATCGGCCGCGATCCGTTTTCGATGACGCCGGAAGAGCGTGTGCTTGACGCGTATTATGATCGCCTTCAGGCCTACGCCGTCGACAAGTCGCGTGTCATCGTGGTCGAATTCCAGTCGCAGGATCCCGAGCTTGCCGTCCGCGTCGCGAATTCGATTGCCGACGGCTATCTCGTGCTCCAGCAGAATGCGCGTCAAGACCAGGCGCGCAACGCCAGTCAGTGGCTGTCGGGCGAGATCGAGAATCTGCGCAAGAAGGTTTCCGAGGCCGAAGCCAAGGTCGAAGACTTCCGGTCGAAGTCTTCGCTTTTCGTCGGCACCAACAACACCACGCTGTCAAACCAGCAAATGGGTGAGGTCAACACCCAGCTCAACAATGCACGCTCTCTGAAGGCGGATGCGGAGTCAAAGGCGCGGCTCATCAAGGAGATGCTCCAGAGCGGCAAGCCGATCGAGGCGTCCGAGGTTGTGAACTCCGAGCTGATGCGGCGGTTGTCGGAACAGCGGGTGACGCTGCGTGCGCAGCTCGCCGAACAGTCCTCGACGCTGCTCGGCAATCACCCGCGCATCAAGGAATTGAAGGCGCAGCTTGGCGATCTCGACGGCCAGATTCGCGACGAGGCGGCCAAGATCTCGCGTTCTCTCGAAAGTGACGCGCGGATCGCCGGTGGTCGGGTCGACGGCCTGACCGCGAGCCTCGAGCAGCTCAAGAAGCAGGCGACCTCGACCAACGGTCAAGACGTCCAGCTCCGTGCGCTCGAGCGTGAAGCCAAGGCGCAGCGGGACCTGCTTGAATCGTATCTGGCCAAATACCGCGAGGCGAATACCCGCGAGACCATCGACACGGCACCGACGGATGGTCGCGTCATCTCGCGTGCCATTGTCTCCAACACGCCGGCCTATCCGAAGAAGCTGCCGATCGTACTGATCGCGACGCTGGCGACGTTGCTGCTTTCGTCCGGTCTCGTCGTCACTGGCGAGCTGCTGCGCCAGACCGCGCCGCGTGCCATGGCCACGCTCGCGCCGGCCGTGGCCCGCCAAGAGCCGGCCGTCGAGGCCGTCGATGCCGTCGAGATCGAGCACGTTCCGCTCCAGCCGGAGATGACTGCTAATGCCGATGTCAGCGAGGTCGCCGAGATCGGGCAGCTCGCCGAAAGTCTGAGGGCCGCGGGAGCGGCCGCGAAGAAGGTCACCGTGCTTGGTACCGCGCCGGGTGATGCCATCACGCTGTCGGCGCTGACGCTCGCCCGGCACCTGGCGCGCGACGCGCGCGTCGTCGTGGTCGATCTCGCCGCATCCTCGCCGACAATTGCCGCAGTTTCCGTCGATCCGACATCGCCCGGTCTCGCCGAGCTGATGCAGGGGCAGGCCTCGTTCGCGCAAATCATCACCCGCGACAAGCTCTCGCGGCTGCATCTGGTCATGGCCGGCAGCGCGGGATTCGACCGTAGCCTGCTGCAGTCGCCGCGCGTGACGCTCGCGATCGACGCCTTGCTGCGCGCCTATGACTACGTGTTGCTCGATGCCGGCAGCGCCTCCGATCTACCGGCCGAACTGCTGACGACGAATGCCCGCGCCGTCGTGGTTCCCGATCTCGCGATGGACACTGATGCTCGTACGCTGATGTGCGAGCAGCTCAAGGCCGTCGGCTTCAGCGACGTGACGATGCTGAACCGGCCGGTGCAGCCGTCGGATGCCGGTGAGACCCCGCGCGTGGTGGCGGCGTAGGCTGTTAATCCTCTCCCCTTGCGGGAGATGGGTGAGGGATATCTTTCCACGATTTCGGAATCGTAGGGTGGGCAGAGGCGCGCTTGCGCCGTGCCCACCACCTCTCTCCGTCACAAAGAATGCGTGGGCACGCTTCGCTTTGCCCACCCTACGACGCTGCGAGGGCTACCCGAGCGCCTGCCGCAGCCTGCGCGCCAGATCGAACAGCATCTGGTTCTGTTTCACCAGGCGCTTGCCGTGGTTGAGCGAGGACATCGCCATCGCTGCGAGCTTGCCGCGCGAGGTCAGAGGAACGAAGCTGTCGAAGATGTCCTCGTCGCCCTTGCAGAACATCCGCTTGTAGTCGTCTGTCCCGATGCCGAGGTCGAGTGAGCGGTAGCCGCGCTCGCCGTAGCGGTCGATGATGTAGCGCATCAAGATCAGGCCCGGGCTGTAGCGGGCGTGCTCCGACATCGTATAGGTATTGAACATCATCGAGAAGCGCTGGCCATCGGCGACGCCGGCGAAGATTGCGATCACTTCATCGTCGCACTCGAGCGCATGGATGTCGATGACACGGCCTTCGCCGCGCGGCGACAGGCAAGCGCTACGAACGAATTGTTCGACGCCTGGCTCGGCAAAGACGTTGGGCAGTTTCTGCTCCGCCATCCGCGCCGGCTTGACGCGGAAGAACCAGTCGAGCAGTCGGGTGACATCCGCATCCGTCGTGGCAAGGTGATAGCGATAGCCGGCGAGTGCCTGAAGTTTCTTCTCCTTGCTCTTCAACCGGCGGCGGAAGGAATTGCTGATCCGGGACGCGGGCGGGCCGCCTGGCTCCATCACCAGCAGCGGGCAGCCGTTGATGGCGCTCTGCTGCGCCAAGAGGGCGAACGGGTTCTGCTGATCGTGCCAGCGCTTCGGCTGCTGGGTCAGTGCGAGTACGTCCACTTGCTCGCGCAGCGGCGCCAACAGCAGGTCGAGATCGGCAGCAACGACCTGCGCCGCGAACTCGGCGTTCCACAAGCCCATGTTGAAGGTCGTGTGCTTGCCGCCCATAAAGCAGGCCGTGCGGACGCCATGGCCTTGGCGCAGCGCGAGCGGAAGCAGCACGAGCGGTTTGTACTCGGCATCCCGGGCAATCACGATGCAGGGGCGGGCGCCTTCGTGGCTCCCAACCAGCCGCTGCCAGGGGCTCAACATATCGAACCGCTGATAGGGCGTGGAAAGATGGCCGGGTTCATCGAAGGCGCGCCAGACCGCCTCGGCCTGGTCGAGATCGGTGACGATTTCGACATGCGCAATACGGCTCGCTTTCGACCGCGCTGGCAATTCTGCCGTCCGGCTTTGCACCGCCGCAGCCATGGTCATTCGCGAAACCTGTCGAGAAAACGAAAAATACGGAGTTCGGCCTGTGGCCGACCTTTGCAAATAAATGTCAACAAAGGGTAATGACAATGGCTAAGGGCACGGGCCGCCGGCGCAGGCGAAGGTGGGACATTGGCATCCGACGACAGATGGTTGGAGCGGTTGCGGCTCGAATTGGCCTGGTTCTCCGGCCGGTCCTTGCTGCGCAGCCGCGGCGCCGGCGCTATTCTCCGCCTCCAGCACGTCCGGCCGCGGCGAAGCGGTGCTTTCCAGCCGCGGCGCGAACATGAGATCACGCCACAATTTCTCGACCGTACCATTCGTGCACTGAAGCGCTGGAACTATGACGTCCTCGGCATGGACGAGGTCTGCCGGCGCGCCGTCACACTACCCGAGAAGCGGCGCTTCGTGGCGCTCACCTTCGACGGTGCGCCTAAGGACCTCATCAGCTTTGCCTACCCGGTCCTGGCGCGCCACGCCGTGCCGTTTACGCTCTACGTTCCCACCGCCTTTCCTGACGGGGTCGGTGAGGCCTGGTGGCTCGGGCTCGAGCAGGTGATCGCGCGCGAGAGCCGGATCAGCCTGATGATGGGTGACAAGGAACAGCGCTTCACCGTGACAGGCAACGCCGAGAAGCAGGCTTTGTTTTCGCATCTCGAGAGCTGGCTGCGCTCGCTGTCGCCGGCAGATCTGTCAATTGCGGTCGCTGATCTCTGCACACGGTACCGCATCGATCTTGCCGCGCTCTCCCGCGAAGCATCGATGGACTGGGAGGATCTGGCCAGGCTCGCAGACGATCCGCTGGTCACGATCGGCAGCGCGACCGTGAATTATCCCGTGCTTGCGAACATGAAGGATGCGGCCGCGTTGCGCGAGATGACGATGGGCAAGGCGGTCGCGGAAGCATCGTTCCACCGTGACATCACGCATCTGGCGTTTCCATTCGGCGATCGTTCGTCGTTTCGACGCAATCATGTCGTGATGGCGGAGGAGGCCGGCTTTGCCAGCGCGGTCTCGACTATCCCGGGCATCGTGGATTCGGAAGGGCGCACCAATCTGCGCGCGCTGCCGCGGATTTCCTGGGACGGAAGGATGCGCTCGCTGCGGATGATGCGCGTGCTGGTGTCGGGCGTTGCCTTCGCGCCGGTGAAACCGACGGGCAGCGCTACGAGCTAGATTTGGCGCGGTCCGGCCGCTGCATCCAACTCACGATCGGCATTGCCGGCAGCACCCAGCCCATGCCGACCACCACATAATAGATCGCTTGCCGCCAGCCGGATTCGGCGATCCACGGCATCTGCGCTGCCGCCATGCCGAGCAGCGCCCAGACAGTGGCCAGCACCAGGAGCAGGATGGCGCCGAGGAACTTGCGGGTGCGGATCGTCATGGCGGAACTGTTGCGGCTTTCGCGTAACTTGCGCTGCGGGAGCGGGGGACTATAAGGGGCGCGCAGTCCGGTTCAAGCCTTCAAGTCCTGGTTTTGCCCCTGAAATGACGACGAAATCTGCCCCGACCAGTCCTTATCGCGCCGTGCGCTGGTGGCTGATCTCCGTGGCCGCCCTGATCGCGCTGATGGTGCTGGTCGGCGGCGCGACACGGTTGACGGAATCCGGTCTCTCGATCGTCGAGTGGAAGCCGGTTACGGGCAGCGTGCCGCCGTTGTCGGAGGCGCAATGGACCGACGCTTTCGAGGCCTACAAGAAGATCCCGCAATATCGCGAGCTCAATGCCGGGATGTCGCTCTCCGAGTTCAAGCAGATCTTCTGGTGGGAATGGAGCCACCGGCTGCTCGGCCGCTTCATCGGCGTCGCTTATCTGCTGCCGTTCCTGTTCTTCCTGTGGCGCGGCGGTTTGTCAGCTGACCTGAAGCGGCGGCTGTGGCTGCTGTTCGCACTTGGCGGCCTTCAAGGCGCCGTCGGCTGGTGGATGGTGGCCTCGGGGCTGTCTGAACGGGTCGAGGTGTCGCAATATCGGCTGGCAACGCATCTGGTGCTGGCGCTGTTGATCTTCGCCGGCATCGTCTGGACGGTGCGGCGGCTTACCGACCGACCGCGGCTTTGGGTCCCGATACGACTGCGGTTCACGAGCGCGCTGCTGGTGGTCGTGACCTTCATCCAGATCTATTTTGGTGCGCTGGTCGCGGGCCTGCGCGCAGGGCGCGCCTACAACACCTGGCCGCAGATCGACGGCGCTTTCATTCCGTCGCCGGAGCGCCTGTGGTTCGAGACGCCGTGGTGGCGCAACATGTTCGACAATGTGCTGACGGTGCAGTTCGAGCACCGTATGACGGCCTATCTGTTGTTCACACTAGCGGTGCTGCATGCGATCGACGCGATGCGCTCGCGCGCAGGCTCGGCGGCGCGCGGTGCGCTCTGGCTGCTGGCGGCGGTGAGCCTGCAGGCGGTGCTTGGCATTCTCACGCTGCTCAATCAGGTGCCGATCGATCTCGCGCTGTCACACCAGGCCGTTGCGATCGTTGTATTGACGTTGGCGGTGGTCCAGGCGGAACGACTGGCGGCGCGGCATAGCGCGGAAGCGCAGCTACGTGTCGTTCCAGCGGGGCAGCCCGGCTGATCACCATCAGCCCGGCTGATCAGCAATAGCCGTAGATGCCGCACGAATAGGGCAGGCGCCAGAAATAATCGACCTGCTTCCCTCCGTAATACGAGCCCTGATAGTCGTAGTCCCAAGGGCGGCCGTAATAGCCTGGCAGCGTGTGCGAGCCCGGCAGCAGCGGTGTGCCGGGCAGGTTGCTGATATAGCTGCCGATGCCATAGGCCGGTGAGATCAGCGCGTCCGGATCGGTCTCGACATAGACCTTGGGTGGGTCCTGCGGCGGCGCTGCGGCGCGCCGCTTTGGATGGGCCGGGAGGTCGGCGGCATAGGCGGCTGAGGCCGTCAGCATCACTGCCAGGGCAGGCACCATCCAGCGCAACATCGTCGGCTCCGAATCAAAGGGGCGATCCCGTGACGATGTATGGGGCAGGTATGGTTAATGACTGTTAACCGGAGCCGCTGTTCCGGGGCGGTTTTTTCGCGCCGCCCCGGAAGCGAGCGGTTACGCGCCGAGGGCCTGTTCGAGGTCGGCGATCAGATCTTCCTTGTCCTCGATGCCGATCGAGAGTCGCACCACGTCAGGGCCGGCGCCTGATTTCACCTTGGCGGCATCGTCGAGCTGGCTGTGCGTGGTCGAGGCCGGATGGATGACGAGCGAGCGGGTGTCGCCGACATTTGCCAGATGCGAGAACAGCTGCAACTTCGAGACGAGGCTCACGCCGGCGTCATAGCCGCCCTTCAGGCTGAAGGTGAACACGGCGCCAGCGCCCCTCGGCGCATATTTGCGCGCGAGCTGGTTGTACTTGTCGCTTGCCAGGCCCGCATAGTTCACCGAGGCCACCGCCGGATGGCCGGCGAGGAATTCGGCGACAGACTTGGCGTTTTCGCAGTGCTTCTGCATGCGCAGCGGCAGCGTCTCGATGCCGGTCAGGATCATGAAGGCATTGAACGGCGACAGCGCCGGACCGAGATCCCGCAGGCCGAGCACGCGGCAGGCGATGGCGAAGGCGAAATTACCAAAAGTCTCCTGCAGGCGGATGCCGTGATATTCGGGCCGCGGTTCCGACAGCATCGGATATTTGCCGCCGGTCGACCAATCGAAGGTGCCGGCATCGACGATGATGCCGCCGAGCGAATTGCCGTGTCCGCCGAGAAATTTGGTCAGCGAGTGCACGACGATGTCGGCGCCATGGTCGATCGGACGGATCAGGTAGGGCGAGGCCAGCGTGTTGTCGACGATCAGCGGCACGCCTGCCTTGCGCGCGACCGACGAGATCGCCTCGATGTCAGTGATGCTGCCGGCCGGATTGGCGATGGATTCGATGAAGATCGCCTTGGTGCGCGGCGTCACTGCGCGCTCGAAGCTCGCGATGTCGTCGGGATCGGCCCACACCACGTTCCAGCCAAAGCTCTTGAACGCATGCGTGAACTGGTTGATCGAACCGCCATACAGCTTTCGCGCAGCGATGAACTCGTCGCCGGGCTGGAGCAGTTGCTGCAGCACCACGACCTGCGCGGCATGGCCCGACGCCACCGCCAGCGCAGCGGTGCCACCCTCGAGCGCGGCGACGCGCTCTTCCAGCACCGCGTTGGTCGGATTGCCGATCCGGGTATAGATGTTGCCGAATGCCTGCAGCCCGAACAACGAGGCGGCGTGGTCGGCATCGTTGAAGACGAACGACGTCGTTTGATAAATCGGAGTCGCGCGCGCACCTGTGGTCGGATCGGGCTGTGCACCGGCATGCACGGCGAGGGTCGAAAATCCCGGAAGGCGATCGCTCATTGAGGGCGTCCTGTTCTTGTGGCCTGAAATCGCGCGGCATGCTGATCGGCGCCGCGGCTGCCGTCAAGGCGCGGCTTCATTTTGCAATGATCGTGCTACGCATTGTCGCGTTCGCGAAGCGAATCCTTCGCAATTGCGTCAGCTTTGCTCGCTCTTGTTTTTGGCTGCGCGATCGGAGGCCGCGGTGTCGCCGCCGCCGACACTCATCCGATTGAGGGATAGACGCATGCCCTGCGTCGGTGCCGGAGGGCGCTTCGAACTCAGCGTGCGCGAATTGACGCCCATCCAGGAGATCTCCGACGACAGCCGGCCATATTCGATCTTCGGGCAGCGGTTCATCACGACCTTGATACCGGCGGCCTCGGCTTTTTCCGCCGCCGCATCGTCACGCGCGCCGAGCTGCATCCAAATTACCTTCGGCAGTGGGTCGAGCTCGAGCGCCTCTTCGACGACAGGCATGATGTGGCTGGAGTTGCGGAAGATGTCGATCATGTCGATTGGACGGCCGATGTCGCGCAGCGAGGCGACGAAGGGCTTGCCGAGCAGATCCTTGCCGACATGGCCGGGATTGACGGGGATCATGTCGTAGCCGCGCTGCGCCAGATATTTGAACGCGAAATAGCTCGGACGCACATTGACCGGCGAGGCGCCGACCATGGCGATCGACTTCACGCTGTTGAGGATGCTGCGGATGTAATTGTCGGGATAGGCGTCGTGGTTCATTGCTTGTCTTTTCTTGTTACTCATCCCGCCAGGTCGGCGCGCGCTTTTCGATGAAAGCACCGATGCCTTCTTCGGCGTCGCGGGCCATCATGTTCTCGGTCATCACCTCTGCCGCATAGCGATAGGCATCGGTAAGGCTCATCTCGGCCTGGCGATAGAATGCCTCCTTGCCGAGCTTGACGGTGTAGGCGGATTTCAGCGCCACTTGTTGCGCCAGTGCGATCGCGGCGTCGCGCTCGGTGCCTGCGGCGACGACACGATTGACCAAGCCGATCTCTCTCGCGCGCACAGCCGGGACCGGCTCGCCGGTCAGCAGCATCTCCATCGCTTGCTTGCGCGGCACGTTGCGCGACAGCGCCACCATCGGTGTCGAGCAGAACAGGCCGATATCGACGCCGGGTGTGGCGAAGCTCGCTGCCTCCGAGGCGATCGCAAGATCGCAGCTTGCCACGAGCTGGCAGCCCGCCGCGGTCGCGACGCCCTGGACGGCAGCGACGACCGGCTTTGGCAAACGCACGATGGCCTGCATCATTGCGCTGCAGCCGTTCATGGCCTCCGCGAAGAAGGCGCGGCCGCGATCGGGATCGGTGCGGCGTGCGGTCAACTCCTTCATGTCGTGACCGGCCGAGAAGGCGGGACCGTTGGCCGCCAGCACGACGCCGCGGATGGCCTTGTCGTTGCCGATATCATTGAGTTCGGCATGCAGGCTGGCGATCATTGCCGTCGACAGGCTGTTGCCGCGGCCGGCCGGTTGAGGGTCAGCACCACGATGGGACCCACCATTTCGCGCAGCAGAATTGGCTGATGCGGGGAAGGGGCGCGGGCGGCCTGGGTGGACATTGCGGCGTTTCCGGTTGGATTATTTACAGTTAGATGATGCAGATAACCTAATGTAGCAGGCGACACGAAGCGAGGGTGGGGAACAGCATGGCGGCAGCGAAAATGAGCGTGGCGGAGGTCGAGGAGTTTCTCCGCGACGAATTCCCCCAGGCCTTCAGCGGCGACGACATCACGATCGAGAGCGCGGACGGCCAGACTTGTCTCCTGCGCCAGCGCTTTAGCGAGCGAATGCTGCGGCCGGGTGGAACCGTGTCCGGCCCCACGCTGATGGCGCTGGCCGATTTCGCCATGTACGTGGTGCTGCTGTCGGCGATCGGACCAATCGGGTTGGCGGTGACCACCAATCTGAACATCAATTTCCTGCGCAAGGGCCTGCCCGGGCAGGACGTGCTGGCGGAGGCCCGGCTGCTCAAGCTCGGCAAGCGCCTGGCAGTCGGAGAGGTGAAGCTGTTGTCGGGGACCTCGCCCGATCCGATCGCCCACGTCACATCGACCTATTCCATTCCAAATGTTTGAGCTTTTCGCAGGTAATATCGCACCATATTTTTAAGATATTGATTTTGCTTATATAAATTGCATCGTTGGGCATTGACCGCTGCGCATCTCTTCTCTAGAAACCCGCGCAGTCCGGTGCGGTGTTCGCGCCGATGCTCCCCGTCCACGGAAACTCTGACATGAAAACCTTTTCGGCAAAGCCGGCTGAGGTGACGAAGAAGTGGGTGCTGATCGACGCCAAGGGTTTGGTTGTCGGCCGCCTCGCCACCATCGTTGCCATGCGCCTGCGCGGCAAGCACCTCCCGACCTACACCCCGCACGTTGATTGCGGCGACAACGTCATCATCATCAACGCGCAGCATGCGGTCCTCACCGGCCGCAAGCGCGAGCAGAAGACCTATTACAAGCACACCGGCTATGTCGGCCACATCAAGGAGCGCACCGCGCGCCAGATCCTTGAAGGCAAGCATCCCGAGCGCGTGCTCGAGAAGGCCGTCGAGCGCATGATCCCGCGTGGTCCGCTCGGTCGCGTCCAGATGGGCAACCTCCGTGTTTACGGGGGCGCTGATCATCCGCACGAGGCCCAGACGCCCGAGAAGATCGATATCGCCAAGTTGAACCGCAAGAACACGAGGGCCGCATAATCATGGCCGAATCCATTCAGTCGCTCGACCAGCTCTCGCAGCTCAAGACCGCGGCGGCGCCCGATGCGCCCAAGCACGAGAAGAAGGTCGACAAGTTCAATCGTGCCTACGCCACCGGTAAGCGCAAGGACGCGGTCGCCCGCGTCTGGATCAAGCCGGGCGCCGGCAAGGTCACCGTCAACTCGCGTGAGGTCGAGGTCTATTTCGCTCGTCCGGTGCTGCGCATGATGATCGAGCAGCCGTTTTCGGTGGCGGCTCGTTCCGGCCAGTACGACGTGATCTGCACCGTCGCCGGCGGCGGTCTGTCCGGCCAGGCCGGCGCTGTCCGTCACGGCATCTCCAAGGCGCTCACCTATTTCGAGCCGGAGCTGCGCGGCGTCCTCAAGAAGGGCGGCTTCCTCACCCGCGACTCGCGCGTGGTCGAGCGTAAGAAGTACGGCAAGGCCAAGGCCCGCCGGTCCTTCCAGTTCTCGAAGCGTTAATCGCTTCGGTCACATTCGCCGCGAAAGCGGCTTCAATGAGATGCAAAAAGGCGCTGATTTCAGCGCCTTTTTTGTTGTTCGTTTGTACGCAAATTGAGCGCGTGTTTCCCGAAAACTTGGCCTCCCGTGAAAACCTGAATGGAACTCGCGGGACATAGCGTCGCATCTGGAAGGGCGCGCAAGTCGGCTGAGCCGATCGCGCAACTGCTATGTTTAGAAGGGGGCCGACATGATGTCGCTCGATAGCATCACGCTCTATTTGGTCGCCACGATGGTCGCCGCACTGCTCGGCGCCATGATGGTGTTTTTCGGCAAACAGGAGAACAGCCCCGCGCTGAAATGGTGGGGCACCGCCTATCTGCTCGGCGCGTCCTCCGTTGCGCTGTGGACCGCGACCGGCGACAAGCTCGGCCCGCATCTCTACCTGGCCTTGAACGCAGTTGGCTTCGTCGCCTGCGGCATGGTGTGGAATGCGGCGCGCGTCTTCCACGGCCGCACACCGAACTGGCCAGGTCTCGTGCTGGGCGCGTTGGCCTGGGTCGCGGCCGTGACGCTGCTCGATCCCTCTGCATCGATGCTGCGCATGATCGTTGGCGCCGGTATCGTCTCGATCTATGCGGCGTTGACCGCGAGCGAGCTCTGGGTTGAACGGCGCAAGAGCCTGCAACGGCGCTGGCCCGCCTTCGTCGTGCCTGTCATGCACGGCTGCGTGCTGATGCTGCCGATCCTGCTCGGCAGTTTCCTGCGCCCGAACGATGCCGGCTTCTCCGGCAGCGTCTGGGTCACGGTGTTTGCGGTCGAACTGATCCTCTATGCCGTCGGCACTGTGTTCGTGATCTTCATGCTGGTGTCCGAGCGCACCGTCACCGCGCATCGCACCGCTGCGTCGACCGATCCCTTGACCGGCATGCTCAACCGCCGCGGCTTCTCGGAAGCCTGCGCGCGGATGATCGAGCGCGAGGCCAAGGGTGGTCGCCCTGTTACGGTGATGATTTTCGACATCGACCATTTCAAGTCGATCAACGATCGCTTCGGTCATCCCGCCGGCGACGAGATGCTGAAATTGTTCTCGACCGTGGTCGTCAACAATCTCCGTCTCTCGGATCTGTCGGGCCGCATCGGCGGCGAGGAATTCGCGGCGTTGCTGCCTTGCGCGTTGGAGGAAGGCGTTCTGGTCGCCGAACGCGTGCGCGAGGCGTTCGAGACCTCCGGCGTCGTCGTCGATGGCGGCGCGGTCGACACCACCGTCAGCATTGGCGTCGCGGGTGGTCCCGCCGGCACCGAGCTCGAGGTGCTGCTCGCTTCGGCCGACACGGCGCTCTACCAGGCCAAGCGCGGTGGCCGTAACCGTGTCGAGGCGGCGGAGGAGTTGCCGCTGTCGTTGGAGAATTGGCGCCGCCAGAGCGCCGCGCGGATCGGTGTACCCAAGGGACCGTCCAACACACAGCCGGCAACCGCCTGAGGCGAAGGGGGCGGTAACCCTCTGTTTACCATTCGATTCCTACCATAGCGGTCATGGAATCGATCCGTCGACAGAACCCGCAAGCTGCCCTGATGTCGCTCGAAGCCGCCGCTAGCTCGGCACGCGGCGGTTTCGCCTGTCTGTTCTCGACCGCGGACGAATACGAGACCGCGCTGATCGCCGAGCGTCGCGCCCAGGGTCGTTACACGCAGGCGCGCAGCTATTGGCCGGTTGCATTGTTCATCGGTTGTACGATGATCGTCCTGGGCACCGCGGTGCTGTTCGCCTGAGAGCGCCGCATTTTCGACCGGGCAGGGCGCCGTTTCGGCGCCTTTTTCTTTGGTCCCGGCTGCGCTAGACACGGCCACCAAACAAAAGGGGTGGAAACGATGATCACCGAGATTGCGCAAATCGACGTCAAGCCGGGCAGCGAGAAGGACTTTGAGGCCGCCGTCGCCAAGGCCAAGGCCGCCTTCGGCCGCTCCAAGGGCTTTCACGGTTTCGAGCTGCACAAGTCGATCGAGAAGCCGCAGCGCTACCGGTTGATGGTGCAATGGGCGACGCTGGAGAACCATACGGTCGATTTCCGCGGCTCCGAGAATTTCACCGAATGGCGCGGCCTCGTTGGTCAGTATTTTGCCTCGCCTCCGGAGGTCGAGCACACCGAGACCGTGCTGACGACCTGAGAGCGCTATCGCTCTACGCCGCCTCTGCCAGAGGCGGCGCCTGATACGTCTTGAAATGATCGATCATGACCTTGGCAATGGCGACCAGTGGCAGCGCCAGCGCCAGGCCCCAAATTCCGAAGACGACGCCGAGCAGGATCTGGAACGCGAACAGCGTCGCCGGTGGAATGTCCAACGCCTGGCGTTGCAGGATCGGCGTCAGCACGTAGCTCTCCATCGCGTGCACGCCGAGAAACAACACCAGCGCCGATAGCGCGGGGATCCAGCCCGAGGCGAGGCTCGCCAGCACCACGACGACGCCGGCGATGATGGCGCCCACGGTCGGGATGAACGCGAGCAGGCCAGCCTGGATTCCCAGGATGAACGATCCGGGGATGCCGATGATGGCAAGCCCGATCCAGGTGACGAGTCCGACCGCGAGCATCACGATGATCTGCGCGATCAGCCATCGCTCCAGCGTCTCGCCGATGCGGTCGATGATCAGGGTCGCCCGGGTGCGATACCTGGCTGGCGCGAGAAACAGCAGGCCATCGTGATAGACACTCGGTTGTGCCGCGAAGGCGAGCCCCAGGAACAGCACGATGAAAATGTTGCCGACGGCACTGATCGCACCGAACAGCAGCTTGAAGGTCTGGCTGACGATCGCCCCGCCGCTCGATGCGATCGCACCTGCGCCCGGCAATGGGCCGTGGGCATTGGGACTCGGCGCTGTAGCAGGCGTCGCGTCGCCGGACGCGGCGGACGTCGCATTTCCGATGTCGAAAAAGCTGGTGTCTATGCCGCGGGTCTCGAGAAACGACCGCACATGCGAGATCTGCGACTTGATCGTGGTGCTGAGCAGGGAGGCCTGCTCAGCGATGGTCGCGCCGCCGAGATAGGCAACGCCCGACATCATCGCAGCCAGCACGACGCAGACAATCGCAAGCCGCACCGCGTGCGGCAGTTGAAGGTGGTGGCCAAGCGCATCGGTCAGCGCGTTGAGTCCGACCCCAAGCAGCATGCCGGTGAAGATCAGCAGCAGGGTGGCCGCGAAATACCAGGTGAAGACCAGCGCGGCCGTGAACAGCACGACGCCAATGCCGCCGACCAAAATGGCCCACGCTAGGTCTGCTCGGGTCCAGGGGCGTTCGTCTGCGATAACGGGCACGTCATGTCCTTTTCGGCGGCTGCAGGCGGGGCACTCTTTCGACAAACACGCTTTCGATCAAGACCGCGTCAACGCGCTGGTTTGACGCTTTCGCGCGAACGGTGCAGACCGATGAGAAAGAACAGGTGGGGGGCGCTTGAGTTTCATCAGCAAATGGGCCGGTCTGCTCGGCCTCCTGGCCGTGCTCGTGATCGGCGACCAGATCCGGATCAATCGGCCCGGCCACAAATACCGCCTCACGGTCGAGGTGACGACGCCCGAGGGGATCAAGACCGCGTCCGGCGTTCTGGCCGTCGTGCCTGACCGCAATTACAATCGCGGCGGCCGCACCACGATGCGCGGGGAGGCCGTGTTCGTCGACCTTGGACAGGGCAGGAATTTGGTGGCGCTGCTGGCGCATCAGCAGGGCAGCAAGCTCGACCTCGACGACATCAACTACGTCGCCGTCCGCGCCTATGGCGCTACGCGCGGTAACCGCGTCTCATTCACCGACATCAACAGGCAGGTGGGCGTCGTTCCGGTGCAGGGGGAGGTGATCCCTGTGCTCGTGAGCTTTGGCGATATTAAGGACCCCGCCACCGCGCGCCGTGTCGCCCCGGATCACGCGGATGTGGTTCTGGGCGACGGTTACACCATCCGCGGTCTCACCGCCGAGCTGGTGCCCAACGGATTTTGGCCGATCGACTTCGGCGGCGTGCTCGGGGAGCCCGTGACACGCGGAATCGGTGCAAAACTGCCCTGGCTGGCCGCGTCGGGCGATCCGGCGGCCGCCGCGCTGAAGGCGGCCGGCTTGCCCGTTGCGGGGATAACCGAGGCCGGGGAGGCATTTGCGCGAAAATAGCATTGCCGTCCCGCGATCCCTTCTGTTGAATTTGTTCCATCCGGGGGGCATGTTTGGAGAATCTTTTTCGGCGGGGAGGTCGGAACGGGAAATGAGAAAGCCGGTCGTCGGCGTGATCGGAAACGCCCATCGCGTCGAAAATCGATTTCAGGTGCAGATGGTCGGCGAGCGCAATTTGCGCGCGGTGGCTGAGGTCTCCGGCGGCTTGCCGGTGATGTTCGCGGGCTCGCCTGACATCACCGATATCGCGGCACTGCTCGATACCGTCGACGGAATCGTGCTGACAGGCGCCCGCGCCAACGTGCATCCGACCCGCTTCAACGTCGACCCCTGCGAAAAGCACGAGCCCTACGACATCCACCGTGACGAGGTCGCGCTGGCGCTCTCGGTCGCCTGCGTCTCGCGCGGCATCCCGCTGTTTGGCATCTGCCGCGGCCTGCAGGAAATGAACGTCGCCTTCGGCGGTTCGCTGCATCCCGAGATCCGCGAAATTCCCGGCCGTATGAACCACCGCATGCCCAGGCTCGAGAACGGCGAAATCCATCCCGATCCGACCGTCGTATTCGCCGACCGTCACGACGTCGACCTCACGCCGGGCGGCGCCTTCGCAAAGCTCTTCGGCTGCGACAAGATCCGCGTCAATTCGCTGCACGGGCAGGGCATCCTCGATCCCGGCAAGCGCGTTCTGATCGAAGGCGTCGCCGAGGACGGCACCATCGAGGCAATCCGCATCGCGGAAGCTTCGACCTTCGCGCTCGGTGTGCAATGGCACGCCGAATACGACCCGCAGCGCAACCCAATCAACCGCAGGCTGTTCGAGGCCTTCGGCGAAGCGATGGTGGCGAAGCAGCGAGCGGCAGCCTAGCCGTACTGCGCTTCAACTGGCTTTCCGAATTGCGGACAGGCTTCGTCGCGCCGCGTTTCCCCCGAGCCCTGCTGATCGGTAGGGCTAGGATGAGGTTTCGTAACGCCAAAATTCTGGAAAATAGAATATTCTGTGACGGTGGGATTGGCGAGCGCTGCCCAATGGGCAACGGCCTCGCCCTTGTCGTCTGTTGTCTCAGATGCGCGCCGGGGCATTGGAACCCTGGATTTTGTTGCTGGTCAGCAACAACAGTCGGGAAATACGCAAGCCGGGGCTCCGGAGAGGTCATTTTGCAATCACGGCGAGCGTCCGAGTCTGATTAACCTACGTTCACATCGTCGTGTCGGTCCCTGGGAGATTGCCATGAGAGTGCATTTTGGTTGGGCGATTGCGTCGGCCCTTTTGATTGGAAGCTTCGGCACCGCGAGCGCCGCGGATATGCCGGTCAAGGCGCTTCCGGTACCGCCACAGATCTTCAACTGGACCGGTTTCTACATCGGTGCGAACGGCGGTGGGATCTGGGCTCAAAGCAACGTCTCCAGCGCTTTCTTTGATGGCGCTGCGGTGGCCTCGGCGCAGACATTGGCCGGGCTTGCAGGCACCGGAGGCGCGAACGGCAGTGGCGCCTTTGGCGGCGTTCAGATCGGCTATAATTGGCAGCAGTCGACTTCGTGGGTGTTTGGCGTCGAGGCCGACATTCAGGGAATGTCCCTAAACCAAAACCGCACGAGCGCCGTTTTTACGATCGCCCCGAACAATGCTCAGGATTTCGACCAGATCCACCATGACTGGTTCGCGACGTTCCGCGGGCGCGTCGGCTACACCACAAATCATGCCTTGTTTTACGCAACGGGCGGCCTTGCCGTCGCCAATACGCGCTTCTCACGTACGCAGACCTGGGCTTTCCCCGGCGATGCCTGTGTGGTGGATCCTCGCAACGGCCTGGGTGATTGCCACGTTGGTGCGGCGAGCAAGACCTCTGTCGGCGCCGCCGCCGGCGCCGGTGTTGAATATGCGTTCGCTGGTAATTGGAGTGTGAAGCTCGAGTACCTCCATATCTGGCTGCAGGATCACAACAGCTTCCTGACGCAAAATAGTGGGGCCGCTTTTGTTGGTCCTCCTCTCCTGGTCCAGCGCTTCAATCAGTCCATGGGTGACACCAACCTCGACCTGGTGAGGGTCGGCATCAATTACAGGTTCGGCGTTACTCCAGTGGTCGCGAAGTACTGACCTCCGAAGCTGTGCTGTCACAAGCCCGCGCTCTGTCGGTTCGTGAGCTTTTTGGACAAGTGAGTAAGCGACGAACTTCGCTCGCAATATCTCCGATGCAGTAAACCAATCAGTAGGAATTGGTGTGCGCTGATTTTCTCGATTCCGATTCGTTCTTTGAGAACGAAGTGGAGTCAGATGCAGAACGAAAGTTTGTGGCTCGCACTCCACGTGAGATGGGGTAGAGCGAGGTGTCAAGCTCACGATCTCTCGCCCTGTCCCACACATTCGCGCCGACGCTGCCGCATCCACAACCCTGCCCGCATTCCGGAATCCATTCATCGCCGAGAATGCGGTCCGATGGACTCCGGGCCAGCGTGCTTGCAACGCATCCCGGAATGACCGGGATGGAGCCGGGTTCAGATCGGTCGTCAGATGTCGATCACGTCCATTGCGTCGCACAATCGCAATTGCGGGCGACGCACTCCGCATTGAGCTTGGCGGAACGAACACCATATCTTCGGCAAGGGAGCCCGTGCCGTGAAGACCATGAAGGCGGCCCTCGTTGCGGCGATTGGCATCGTCGCTTTTCTGTCTTGCCTCCGTCCCGGCCCAGCGGAGGAGAATCGCCGTCTTGCACTCACCGTCACGATCGATGGCGCCATTGGCCCGGCATCGGCGAGTTACGTGAAGGATGCCCTGGTCAAGGCAGGCGAACGACGCGCCGAAATCGTGATTCTGAGAATGAATACGCCCGGCGGTCTCAACTCCAGCACGCGCGAGATCATCACCGATGTGCTCGGCTCGTCCGTTCCTGTCGTCGGCTACGTCGCGCCGGCAGGTGCGCACGCGGCGAGTGCCGGGACGTATATCCTCTATGCGACCCATATCGCGGCGATGGCGCCTGGCACCAATATCGGTGCCGCGACGCCGGTGCAGATCGGCGGACCGCTTCCGGGCCTGCCGAGCGGCGCGCCCGACAAGGACAGCAAAGACAAGAAGGATGAGCCGAAGGACGCGATGACGGCGAAAGTGACGAACGATGCCGTCGCCTTTATCCGCAGCCTCGCCGAACTGCGTGGCCGCAATGCCGATTGGGCCGAGAAGGCGGTCCGTGAAGCCGCCACCCTGTCCGCCAATGGTGCGTTGGAGGCGCATGCCATCGACCTCGTCGCGCGCGATCCGGCCGACCTGCTCAGGCAAATCGATGGTCGCGTGGTCGAGCTCGGGGGCGGCACGACGCAACGCCTGGCAACGCAGAACGCGGTCATCGAAGCCGTCGATCCCGGATGGATCTCGCGATTCCTGGCTGTCATCACCGATCCCAACGTCGCGTTCATTCTCCTGATGGTCGGTATCTACGGCCTGATCTTCGAGTTCATGTCCCCCGGCGCCGTTGCTCCGGGCGTGGTCGGAACGATCTGCCTGCTGCTCGGCCTCTACGCCCTCAATTTGCTGCCGATCAATTATGCCGGCCTCGGCTTGATGCTGGTCGGGATTGCGCTCCTTGCCATCGAGGCCTTCAATCCGACCGTCGTGATCGGCCTTGGAGGCGTCGTCGCCTTTGTGCTGGGCGCCCTCATGCTGGTCAGGGTCGAAGCGCCCGGCTACCGCTTGTCGTGGTCGGTCATTGCCATCGTCGCGGCGATCTTCGCAGGTTTCGTTCTGGTCGTGCTCGGCGCGCTTCGGAGCGTCCGCCGTGGTTCGCCGCGGGTCGGCGCGCAGGCTATGCGAGGCCTGACTGCCGAAGTGCTCGACTGGAACGAGAACGAGGGGCACGTCTTTACGCATGGCGAACGCTGGCAAGCGCGCGGCGCCGACATCTTCAAGCCAGGCGAGAGGGTCGAGGTCGCCAATATCGTCGACCTCACGCTGGTGGTGCGACGTCCGAACACTGTGAGCGGCGAGGGAGGTCAACTCTAATGATTGAATATTCGATTTACGCAGTGCTTGCGCTGATCGTCGTCATGTTTCTCACTCAGGCCGTTCGCATCCTCAGGGAATACGAGCGCGGCGTCATCTTCACGCTCGGCCGCTTTACCGGTGTGAAGGGGCCGGGCCTGATCCTCCTCATTCCGGTGGTGCAGCAGCTCGTCAAGGTCGATCTCAGGGTGATGGTGCAGGTCGTGCCGCCCCAGGACGTGATTTCGCGCGACAACGTCTCGGTCAAGGTCAATGCCGTTCTCTACTTCCGCATCGTCGATCCCGAGCGCGCCATCATCAAGGTCGGCGACTACATGGCCGCGACCAGTCAGCTCGCCCAGACCACGCTACGCTCGGTGCTTGGCAAGCACGAACTCGACGAGATGCTCGCCGAACGCGACCGGTTGAACGCCGATATCCAGGAAATCCTCGACAAGCAGACCGACGTCTGGGGCATCAAGGTCACCGGCATCGAGATCAAGGATGTCGATCTCAACGAAACCATGGTGCGCGCGATCGCCAAGCAGGCCGAAGCGGAACGGTTGCGGCGCGCCAAGGTGATCAACGCGATGGGCGAGCAGCAGGCCGCGGAGAAGCTGGTCGAGGCCGGCCGCATTCTCGCGCAGGAGCCACAGGCGATGCAGCTGCGCTACTTCGCAGCCCTGCACGACATCGCGGGAGAGCGCTCGTCGACCATTGTGTTTCCACTGCCGACGGGGCTGCTCGATCATTTGACGTCGCGGCAGGAGGCGCCGTGAGTGTGGATCGACGACGGATGGGAGGGCGGCGAAGATCTCGAGTCGAATAAACCAATCAGTAGGAATTGGTGCGCGCCGATTTTTCCGATTCCGATTCGTTCTTTGAGAACGAAGTGGAGTCAGATGCAGAACGAAAGTTGAGGGCTCAAAACAAAAAGGCGCCCCGAAGGGCGCCTTTCGCATGTGGTGATCTCTCGAGCCGCTTAGCCCGAATAGTACATGTCGAACTCGACCGGGTGCGGCGTCATTTCGAAGCGGGCGACTTCGGTCATCTTCAGCTCGATGTAAGCGTCGATGAAGTCGTCGTCGAACACGCCGCCGGCCTTGAGGAAGCCGCGGTCCTTGTCGAGGTTTTCGAGCGCCTCGCGGAGCGAACCGCAGACGGTCGGGATCTGCTTCAGCTCCTCCTTCGGCAGATCATAGAGGTCCTTGTCCATCGCCGGACCCGGATCGATCTTGTTCTTGATGCCGTCGAGGCCTGCCATCAGCATCGCGGCGAAGCCGAGATAGGGATTGGCGAGCGGATCGGGGAAACGCACCTCGACGCGCTTGGCCTTCGGCGAAGCGGTGTAGGGGATGCGGCAGGAGGCCGAACGGTTGCGCGCGGAGTAGGCGAGCAGCACGGGGGCCTCATAGCCCGGGACCAGACGCTTGTAGGAGTTGGTCGACGGGTTGGTGAAGGCGTTGATCGCCTTGGCGTGCTTGATGATGCCGCCGATATAGTGGAGGCAGGTCTCCGACAGGTCGGCATACTTGTTGCCGGCGAACACCGGCTTGCCGTCCTTCCAGATCGACTGGTGCACGTGCATGCCCGAGCCGTTGTCGCCAAAGATCGGCTTCGGCATGAAGGTAGCGGTCTTGCCGTAGATGTGCGCGACCTGGTGGATGCAGTATTTGTAGATCTGCATGTGGTCGGCCATCAGCGTCAGCGTGTCGAACTTCATGCCGAGCTCGTGCTGGGCGGACGCGACTTCGTGGTGATGCTTCTCGACCTTGACGCCCATCTTGGCCATGGCGCCGAGCATCTCGGAGCGCATGTCCTGCACCGAGTCCTGCGGGGGGACGGGGAAGTAGCCGCCCTTGGTGCGGATGCGGTGGCCGAGATTGCCGCCTTCATATTCGGTGTCGGAGTTGGTCGGCAACTCGGAGGAGTCGAGGCGGAAGCCGGTGTTGTACGGGCCCGACGAGAAACGCACGTCGTCGAACACGAAGAACTCGGCCTCGGGGCCGACGAACACGCTGTCGCCCACGCCCATGGACTTCACCATGGCCTCGGCCTTCTTGGCGATGCCGCGGGGGTCGCGGTTGTAGGGCTCGCCGGTGGTCGGCTCGAGCACGTCGCAGGTGATGACCATGGTGGTCTCGGCGAAGAACGGGTCGATCGTCGCAGTCACCGGATCAGGCATCAGGCACATGTCGGACTCGTTGATCGCCTTCCAGCCGGCGATCGAGGAACCGTCGAACATGGTTCCTTCGGCGAAAATGTCCTCATCGATCATGCTGATGTCGAACGTCACGTGCTGCCACTTGCCGCGCGGATCGGTGAAGCGCAGGTCGACGTACTTAACGTCGTTGTCCTTGATTGCTTTCAGGACGTCTTTGGCGGTCTTCATGCATACCCCTTTTGGCTCTGCGGGTCGGTTTCCAGGTGAGCAGATTCGTTCTCGCTTTCGGCGAGTTTTGCGCAACCGCACAAACGAAATCAGGCCGCCAAAGCAGCCTTTTTTCTTTCAGAGTGTCGCAAAATTCGGGATAGCACCCGGCTCAGATAGCGTCCAGCCCGGATTCGCCGGTTCGGATGCGGATCGCCTCTTCGATATTGGAGACGAAAATCTTGCCGTCGCCGATGCGCCCGGTTTGCGCGGCGCGGCGGATTGCGTCGATCGCGCGCTCCACCAGGTCGTCGCCGATCACGATCTCGATCTTCACCTTGGGCAGGAAGTCGACGATGTATTCTGCGCCGCGGTAGAGTTCGGCGTGGCCCTTCTGGCGACCAAAGCCCTTCGCCTCGGTCACTGTAATGCCCTGAAGGCCGACTTCCTGAAGCGCTTCCTTCACCTCGTCGAGCTTGAACGGCTTGATGATGGCTTCGATTTTCTTCACTGCGCTCCTCCCGGCCTGTCGATCAAATAGCAACGTCTTTGTCAGGATGCGCTTGTCTCACGCACGATTTTGTCTTCGTCATGCCGGGACCTGACCAGCCCGGCAACAACGGCCGGCCACACCCAGATAATGCCAGTGAGCACGACGAACCGAAGCGACTTCCTCGAAAGCAGGGTCTATGCCAAGTTGCAAATGCCCTGATTATTGGAGCGTTATCAGCCTTTTAACGAGCATCTCTGATAGGTGGAGCCGACCCGCATAAAATACCGAAGACTACGGAATAGGCAAACAGTTCAATCTCTGTGCAGATCGAGGTTTCATATTTCGGAACGGCACAGAAAATGCCTGTTGAAAAGGCGTTTGTACCAGGGAAGTGGCATGGAAGTTCTGACCAACGCCGAAATGCAGCGGGCCGACCAGCTTTCGGTCGCGGCCGGCACCCCAGGCTTCAAGCTCATGCTGAGCGCCGGCCAGGCGGTGGCGGAAGCCGCCAACGCGCTGGTGGAGGAGGGGCCGATCCTGATTGTCGCAGGTCCCGGCAACAATGGCGGTGACGGGTTTGTCGCAGCCGCCGAGCTGGCCGCGCAGGGCCGAGAGGTCTCGGTGATCCTGATGTGTGAGCGCGACCAACTCCAGGGCGATGCGGCCTCGGCCGCGCGCGGCTGGAAGCAGCCGGTGCTGCCATTCAATCCGCAGGCGATCGGCAAGCCGGCGCTGATCATCGATGCGCTGTTCGGCGCGGGCCTCGGTCGCCCCGTCGACGGAGAGGCGCGTGCGATGATTGAGGCGATCAACGCCAATGGCGCGCCGGTGCTGGCCGTCGACCTGCCGAGCGGCATCAACGGCACCAATGCAGCCGTGCTGGGCGTCGCGGTGAGCGCTGCCGAGACCGTGACCTTCTTCCGCAAGAAGCCCGCACATCTGTTGTTGCCCGGCCGCATGCATTGCGGACACGTGCGCGTTGCCGATATCGGCATCGACGCGCAGGTGCTTGACGAGATCGCGCCGCGGATTTTCGAGAACGATCCGGATTTCTGGGGCGCTGCTTTTCCGGTGCCGCGCATCGACGGCCACAAATACGCGCGCGGCCATGTGCTTGCGGTCTCGGGCGATGCGGCTGCGACCGGTGCCGCGCGACTTGCCGCACGCGGCGCCTTGCGCGCCGGCGCGGGCCTCGTGACCCTCGCGACCCCGCGCGATGCGCTGGCGATCAATGCGAGCGCGCTGACGGCCGTGATGGTTCGCGCCGTCGACACGGTGGTCGAGTTCGCCGAGCTGCTCGGCGATATCAGATACAATACCTGCATGATCGGTCCCGGCACGGGCGTCGGTGAGCGCACTTGCGATATGGTACACACCGCAATCTCCGCGCAGCGCCATGTCGTGCTCGATGCGGATGCGTTGACGAGCTTTGCCGCGAATCCCGAGCGGCTGTTTGAGTCGATCAAGTCCGTGCCTGATGTGCAGGTGGTGCTGACGCCGCATGAGGGCGAGTTTCCGCGCCTGTTCTCTGATCTCAGCAACAAGACACCGGGCCGCTCGAAGCTCGAGCGCGTGCGCGCTGCAGCCGAACGCTCCGGTGCAATCGTGCTCTTGAAGGGCCCCGACACCACCATCGCCGCGCCCGACGGTCGCGCCACCATCGCCGCCAACGCGCCGCCCTGGCTCGCGACTGCCGGCGCCGGCGATGTGCTCGCCGGCATCATCGCAGGCCTTCTGGCGCAAGGCGTTCCGGCATTCGAAGCAGCCTCCATCGGCGTATGGATGCACGGCGAGGCGGCAAGCGAAGCGGGGCCGGGGCTGATCGCCGAAGATCTCACCGAGACGCTGCCGGCTGTGCACCGGCGGATCTATAATGCGCTCGGGATCGAGTATTAAATTCTCCTCACTCCACCCCGTACCACCGCACCAGCCGCGGCGCCGCCCAGTCCGTCACGACGGACTCGATCAGCCATCGCCCCGGCGAGGTCGCGGCGAAGGCGATGCGCTGGGTCTGGCCGGGTTCGATGGCAAGCGTGTCGAGCCAGTAGGGCTTCCAGCCGTCGTCGAGCCGGTCCAGCAGGCGGAAATGGTGGCCATGCAGGTGGAACACGGTCGTCACGGGGGCGGGGTTCTTCACAGCCAGTACGACGGTGCGTCCGGCCTTGGCGCGGAAGGCGGGCGGCAACGCCGTGGAGAAGTTGGCGGTCCGCCCCCATGCGGCCTCAGTCGCGCCGAGCGCGACATCGAACCGCAGGGCGCCTTTGAGGTCGAGCTTCTCGGGCAGGTCGTTGGAAGGGAGCGGCTGGAGCGGCGGCAGGGGCGTCCGCCGCTCCAGCTTGCCGGAGACGACGAGGCGGCCGATCGGGCGCGCCTCCTTGCCGTCATGCAGCACCAGCGCGGCCGACGCGGCCGCCTCCACAAAGGCGTCGGCACGGGCGCCGGGGGCCAGCACCAGGGCGCCGTTGCGGGCCGGGAAGGGCTCGGACGGCTGTCCGTCCAGGGCCACGACCTGGACCTCGTGGCGCTCCAATTTGATCGCCAGAACAGACCGTTGCGAGCCATTGATGAAGCGAAGCCGTAGCCGCTCCCCGCTCGCAGCTGAGAGTTCGAACGAAGTCCGCCCGTTCAGAGTGTAAAGTGGGGTGGTGTCTTTCGGGTCCCGGCCGGGCGCAATCGCGGTGCCATCCGGCCTCACACGCCATTCCTCGATCAGAAGGACCTCGTCACGATCGACGGGCGCGCGGCTGACCTCGTCCGCGATGAACGGAAGTGGACGGGCCGGCTGGTTCATGCGGTCTTCAAACAGGCGGAAGTCGGCCAGTAAGGTTCCTGCATTCGGTATTGAAATGATTGATGTTTCGGTCGCTTCCGGCGCGGTAGGCGCCCGCCCATGCAAGGGACCTGCGACTGCCGCGCCATTGAGGCCGTACCAGACTGGTGCAAGCGGCACAGGCAGAGCGTTCCGGAAGCTCACCTCGCAGCGCTCGCCACGCTTGAAATGGACGGTACCGAGATGGCTTACGGCGGCCAGCTCCCAGATTGGTGTCGCGGGCTGATCCGGCCTCAGAGCCAGGGTTGAGGGGCGGGCCTGGAGAGCCAGCTGGCTGGTCGTGACGGGTGTCGCGCCGCCGCCAAGCAGGCCAAGGGGCAAGCTCAGCGCAGAGCCACCAAGTCCGGCCAAAACCTGACGCCGATCAGGGGCAAAAATCCGCGGTTTCATGGGGGCGATCCGGACCATGCCGCGCTGGATAAGTCCAGCCATCGTGCCTACTTGGAGAGTGTCTCCATCAGGCCATTTTTTTGCTGCGAACAGTCGGGCACATGCTATAAGCCCGGCCGCCCGCGGCATCGCGGCCGGTCTAGATGCAATTCACGCGGGCGTGGCGGAACTGGTAGACGCGCTGGATTTAGGTTCCAGTGACGAAAGTTGTGGGGGTTCGAGTCCCTCCGCCCGCACCAAGCGCTTTCAGCGTTTGCACGGATTACTGAGGGGCCTTGCTCCGCGCGGATGTTTTTCCGTCTGGGGCCGGGCTCGATGAACCACCGGTGTTGAGGCGTTTTGCCCCGCGCCGGATCGATTAATGACAGTGTCCCGACGCGATAGCGTGCCGGGACCGAACGAGAAGAAGATTGGACGCCATGCAGGTCACAGAAACCCTCTCGGAAGGTTTGAAGCACGAGTTCAAGATCAGCGTTCCCGCGTCTGATCTGGACGCCAAGGCTGGCGCCAAGCTCGTCGACCTCAAGGATAAGGTTCGCCTCAACGGCTTCCGTCCCGGCAAGGTGCCCGTCACTCACCTCAAGAAGGTCTATGGCCGCTCGGTGATGGCCGAGACCATCGACCAGACCATCCGGGACACCAACACCCAACTGTTCTCCGAGCGCGGCTTCAAGCTCGCGACCGAGCCGAAGATCACGATGCCGACCGAGCAGGCCGAGGTCGAGGAGCTTCTGAACGGCAAGACCGATCTGACCTACACGGTTGCGATCGAAGTGGTGCCCGCCATTGCACTCGCCGACTTCAAGACCTTCCAGGTCGAGAAGCCCGTCGCCGACGTGTCCGATTCGGACATCGACGAGGCGATCAAGCGCATCGCCGACAGCAACCGCGGCTATGCCGACAAGGGCGAGGGCGCCAAGGCGGCTTCCGGCGATCGCGTCACCATCAACTTCAAGGGCACCATCAACGGCGAAGCCTTCGAGGGCGGCACCGGTGAGGGCATCCAGGTCGGGATCGGCTCCAACACCTTCATCCCCGGCTTCGAGGAGCAGCTGATCGGTATCGGTGCGAACGAGACGCGCACGCTGAAAGTGTCGTTCCCCAAGAACTACATGAGCGAGAAGCTCGCCGGCCAGCCGGCCGAGTTCGTGACGACCGCCACGCTGATCGAGGCGCCGCAGGATCTCACGATCGACGACGAGTTTGCCAAAACGCTCGGCCTGGAATCGCTGGACAAGCTGAAGGAAGCCGCGCGCGAGCGTCTGGTTGCCGAATACGCCGGTGCGACGCGCCAGCGCGTCAAGCGCGCGTTGCTCGACCGTCTCGACGAAGCGCACCGCTTCGAGGCCCCGCCCTCGCTCGTCGACGAGGAGTTCAACCTGATGTGGAACTCGGTCAAGGCCGAGATGGATTCCGCCGGCAAGACGTTTGCCGACGAAGACACCACTGAGGACAAGGCCAAGGAAGAGTACCGCAAGATCGCCGACCGCCGCGTGCGTCTCGGCCTCGTGCTCTCCGAGATCGGCGAGAAGAACAAGATCACCGTGACCGACGACGAAGTCGGCCGCGCCGTGATCGAGCGTGCGCGCTCGATGCCCGGCCGCGAGAAGGAAGTCTGGGACTTCTATCGCAGCAATGCCCAGGCGCTGGCCCAACTTCGTGCACCGATCTACGAAGACAAGGTTGTCGACTTCATCCTCGAGCTCGCCAACGTGACCGAGAAGAAGGTTTCTCGCGAGGACCTCTACAAGGATGACGAGGAAAAGACTGCTGCCTGAAGGCTTTGAGTAGTTCTCTTGAGAAAGCCTTCTATTAAGGATGATCAGCGAACAGGCCCAGCTAGCCAGATGGCCGGCTGGGCCTTTTTGCGAGAATCAGCTTGAAGTGCCAAAGGGCACCAAGTCGATTAAGCCTTAATTCGCTCCGCACTTGTCTGGCGCGAATTGGGCTATATCTGTCGGTACCTACGCGTTCTACCTCTACCAACTTCCTGCATCACGGGACGTCCATCGGCCTTCCGGCAGCCCAGACAGACTGGCAGCCAAGACTGGCGATGTCCGCCTCTAGAAACCCTGGGTGACTCATGCGCGATCCGGTTGAAACCTACATGAACCTCGTGCCCATGGTGGTCGAGCAGACCAACCGTGGCGAGCGCGCCTACGACATTTTCTCGCGCCTGCTGAAAGAGCGCATCATCTTCCTGACCGGACCGGTCGAGGACGGCATGTCGACGCTGATCGTCGCGCAGCTTTTGTTCCTTGAAGCGGAAAATCCGAAAAAGGAAATCTCGATGTACATCAACTCGCCGGGTGGCGTGGTGACGTCGGGCCTCGCGATCTACGACACCATGCAGTTCATCCGCCCGCCGGTCTCGACGTTGTGCACCGGCCAGGCCGCTTCGATGGGCTCGCTGCTGCTCTGCGCCGGCGAGAAGGACATGCGCTTCTCGTTGCCGAACGCACGCATCATGGTGCACCAGCCCTCCGGCGGCTTCCAGGGCCAGGCTACCGACATCATGCTGCACGCGCAGGAAATCCTGAACCTGAAGAAGCGGCTCAACGAGATCTACGTGAAGCACACCGGCCAGACCTACAAGACGATCGAGGACGCGCTGGAACGCGACAAGTTCCTGACCGCCAACGACGCCAAGGAGTTCGGCCTGGTCGACAGGGTCATCGACAAACGCGCCGAAGAGGCCACGGCTGCGAAGACCCCGTAGCACTACCGGGACCGCAACGGCGATCCCTTGAATGAGCGGGGATCGTCAGCACGGCGTTCGCTTAGGGAACGCGTTCGCGACGGCGCAAAAAGCCATTTTGCGCCCTGCGACAAGCAGAAAGTTCCGCTTTCGTGCTTGGTTTTTCGTGGTAATCCAGCAACGTTGGGGTGATTTCGGTCACTTCGCCCGTGCCAAGACGTGAAATCACGGTATTGTAACGGGTAGCCGGCACCCCCCCGATTAGCGAATTCTTGATAGTCGGGTGACAGCATGGTTGGCTACGAATGATCGGCTATGATCGCGGAGTATCGAGTGACCGTGATTCGCACGGGGATGTAACGCGTAGGGTCTTTTTTGGTACGGAATTTGCTCTATTTGAATCCCTTACCCGCCAACGTTTCGGGATGGGACGATCGAGCGGACGGGATCGAACCGCGGACGGAGACATGAATGAGTAAGGTCGGCACGAGCGACTCCAAGAACACGCTATATTGCTCGTTCTGCGGCAAGAGCCAGCACGAAGTCCGCAAACTGATCGCGGGTCCCACGGTCTTCATTTGCGACGAGTGCGTCGAGCTCTGCATGGACATCATCCGTGAGGAGAACAAGTCCTCGCTGGTCAAGTCGCGCGACGGCATTCCGACGCCGAAGGAAATCTGCAAGGTCCTGGACGATTACGTCATCGGCCAGAGCCATGCGAAGAAGGTCCTGTCGGTCGCGGTGCACAACCACTACAAGCGCCTCAACCACCAGACCAAGCACAACGACGTCGAGCTTGCGAAGTCGAACATCCTGCTGATCGGTCCGACCGGTTCGGGCAAGACGCTGCTCGCGCAGACGCTCGCTCGCATTCTGGACGTGCCGTTCACGATGGCTGATGCGACCACGCTGACCGAAGCCGGCTATGTCGGTGAGGACGTCGAGAACATCATCCTGAAGCTGCTCCAGGCCGCCGACTACAATGTCGAGCGTGCTCAGCGCGGCATCGTCTACATCGACGAAATCGACAAGATCAGCCGCAAGTCCGACAACCCTTCGATCACGCGCGACGTGTCGGGTGAGGGCGTGCAGCAGGCGCTGCTGAAGATCATGGAAGGCACGGTGGCTTCGGTTCCGCCGCAGGGCGGTCGTAAGCATCCGCAGCAGGAATTCCTGCAGGTGGACACCACCAACATCCTGTTCATCTGCGGTGGTGCGTTCTCGGGGCTTGAGAAGATCATCTCGGCGCGCGGCCGGTCGACCTCGATCGGTTTCGCTGCTCAGGTGCTTGCGCCCGAAGACCGCCGCACCGGCGAGATCTTCCGTCATGTCGAGCCCGAGGATCTTCTGAAGTACGGCCTGATCCCCGAATTCGTCGGCCGTCTGCCGGTCGTGGCGACGCTGGAGGATCTCGACGAGGCTTCGCTCAAGAAGATCCTGGTCGAGCCGAAGAACGCGCTGGTGAAGCAATACCAGCGGCTGTTCGAGATGGAGAACATCGAGCTGACCTTCGCCGATGAGGCGCTTGGTGCGGTCGCCCGCAAGGCGATCGAGCGCAAGACCGGCGCGCGTGGTCTGCGTTCGATCCTCGAAGCGATCCTGCTCGAGACCATGTTCGACCTGCCGGGCCTCGAAGGTGTGGAAGAAGTCGTGATTTCCCGCGAAGTCGTGGAAGGCACGGCGCGTCCGCTCTACATCTACGCCGATCGGTCCGATCGCGCCGTCGAGAACGCCAGCGCCTGATTTCTCGGCGCTGGGAGCTTCCTGCCGTCATTCATAGTAGCGGCTGCGGAATTGTACTCCGCAGCCGGCGTTGCGTCGCTTACCCACGTTGCGTAAGCGCCTGATGGCGCGCGTTTTTCAATGACTTGACACCCCCCGGGTCGATAGCCACCTAATGTCGGCGGCGAGCGAGAATTCTGTTCAAGATTCGCCTCAGTTCCGATCCGGCAAGCCCGGTCGAACCTTCGAATGGTAGACCGGTTTTGCGGATCACGTCGGCACCTTGTGGCGGTTGCGCATGAGAGCAGCGGACTGCGTGCGAGGGGGCAAAGCAAAAGGAAAAGGCCATGACCAATCCAAAACCCCGGCCAACCATCGTTCATGGCGAGACGCACGCCTATCCCGTGTTGCCGCTGCGCGATATCGTCGTCTTCCCGCACATGATCGTTCCGCTCTTCGTCGGTCGCGAGAAGTCGATCCGCGCGCTCGAAGAGGTGATGAAGAACGACGCGCTGATCATGCTCGCGACGCAGAAGAACGCGTCCGACGATGATCCAGCACCCGATTCCATTTACGAGACCGGTACGCTTGCCAGCGTGCTGCAGCTCTTGAAGCTTCCTGATGGCACCGTGAAGGTGCTGGTCGAAGGGCTCGAGCGTGCGCGCGTGGAGAAGTACACCGATCGCAGCGAGTATTACGAAGCGACCGCGATTGCGCTGGCCGACACCGACGGCAAGTCGGTCGAGGCGGAAGCATTGTCGCGCTCGGTCGTGTCCGACTTCGAGAGCTATGTGAAGCTCAACAAAAAGATCTCGGCCGAAGTCGTCGGCGTCGTGCAGGCGATCACCGATTTCGCCAAGCTCGCCGACACCGTTGCCTCGCATCTCGCCGTCAAGATCGCGGATCGCCAGGGTATCCTGGAGACGCTGTCCGTCACCACGCGCTTGGAGAAGGTGCTGGGCCTGATGGAGAGCGAGATCTCGGTGCTGCAGGTCGAGAAGCGCATCCGCTCGCGCGTCAAGCGCCAGATGGAGAAGACCCAGCGCGAATATTATCTCAACGAGCAGATGAAGGCGATCCAGAAGGAGCTCGGCGACGACGATGGTCGCGACGAGCTCGCCGATCTCGAAGAGAAGATCGCCAAGACCAAGCTCTCCAAGGAAGCGCGCGACAAGGCGCAGCATGAATTGAAGAAGCTGCGCCAGATGTCGCCGATGTCCGCGGAAGCGACCGTTGTGCGCAACTATCTGGACTGGCTGCTGTCGATTCCGTGGAACAAGAAGTCCAAGGTGAAGAAGGATCTGGAAGCGGCACAGGCCGTACTGGACTCCGATCACTACGGGCTCGAGAAGGTCAAGGAACGTATCGTCGAGTATCTTGCGGTGCAGTCGCGCGCCAACAAGTTGACGGGCCCGATCCTGTGTCTGGTCGGACCTCCCGGCGTCGGCAAGACCTCGCTCGGCAAGTCGATCGCGAAGGCGACCGGCCGCGAGTTCGTGCGCGTGTCGCTCGGCGGCGTGCGCGACGAAGCCGAGATCCGTGGTCACCGACGCACCTATATCGGTTCGATGCCCGGCAAGATTATCCAGTCGATGCGGAAGGCGAAGTCGTCCAATCCGCTGTTCCTGCTGGACGAGATCGACAAGATGGGCGCCGACTTCCGCGGCGATCCGTCCTCGGCTTTGCTCGAGGTGCTGGACCCCGAGCAGAACGCGACGTTTGCCGACCATTATCTGGAGGTCGACTACGATCTGTCGAACGTCATGTTCATCACGACCGCGAATACGCTCAATATTCCGGGCCCGCTGATGGACCGCATGGAGATCATCCGGATCGCGGGTTACACCGAGAACGAGAAGGTCGAGATCGCGCGTAAGCACCTGATCCCGAACGCGGTGTCCAAGCACGGCTTGGACTCCAAGGAGTTCTCGATCGACGACGAGGCGCTGCTGCTTCTGATCCGCCGCTACACCCGCGAAGCGGGCGTGCGTAATCTGGAGCGTGAGCTCTCGACACTCGCCCGCAAGGCAGTGAAGGAGCTGATGATCTCCAAGAAGAAGTCGGTCAAGGTCACCGAGAAGACTCTGGAAGAGCTGCTCGGCGTGCCGAAGTACCGCTATGGCGAGATCGAGAGCGAGCCGCAGGTCGGCATCGTCACCGGCCTTGCCTGGACCGATGTCGGCGGCGAGCTGCTGACCATCGAAGGCGTCATGATGCCCGGCAAGGGCAAGATGACGGTCACGGGTAATCTGCGCGACGTCATGAAGGAGTCGATCTCGGCGGCGGCGTCCTACGTCCGCTCGCGTGCGATCGTCTACGGCATCGAGCCGCCGCTGTTCGACCGCCGCGACATCCACGTGCACGTGCCTGAGGGCGCGACGCCGAAGGACGGTCCGTCGGCGGGCGTGGCGATGGCCACCGCGATCATCTCGGTCATGACCGGCATCCCGGTCCGCCACGATGTCGCGATGACCGGCGAGATCACGCTGCGCGGCCGCGTGCTGCCGATCGGTGGTCTGAAGGAGAAGCTCCTCGCGGCTGCCCGTGGCGGCATCAAGACGGTGCTGATCCCCGAGGACAACGCGAAGGATCTCACGGAGATTTCCGATGCGATCAAGGGCGGCATGGAGATCATTCCGGTCTCTCGTCTGGACGACGTAATAGCCAAGGCGCTGGTGAAGAAGCCCGTGCCGATCGTCTGGGAAGAGGACACCAAAGTGACGGTGAAGCCGGATGGCGACGAGGCCGCCGGCGGCCTGACCGCTCACTGAGATCGCAATTCGAAAAGATGATAAAACGGCGCCTTCGGGCGCCGTTTTTGTTTTCGGGAAGGGGACGCGGGCCATGCAGGTCGACGGTCAATGCCATTGCGGCAAGATCACCTTCGAAGCCGAGATCGATCCCGAGGCGGTCTCGGTCTGCCACTGCCGCGATTGCCAGGCCCTGACCGGCTCGCCATTCCGGGTGACCGCGGTTTGCACGGCTGATGACGTCAAGCTCACCGGCGGAGCGCCCAAGGTCTACGGCAAGCGTGGCGCCAACGGGCGGATGCGATTCCAGCATTTCTGCGCCGACTGTGGTTCCCCGCTGTTCACCAGCGGCGACGGCGACCAGGCCGACGATTGGGGCATCCGCTGGGGCTCGATCCGCCAGCGCGACGCCTTGCGCCCCAGCCGCCAGATCTGGTGCCAATCGGCGGCGGTGTGGATTGACGCTGTGCCGCTGCTGCCGGGAAGGCCGGGAGATTGACGTTCGGGACTTGCCCAAGAAGGGCGGGTAGGGATAAAGAGGCGGCGAGGGGCGATTAGCTCAGCTGGTTAGAGCATCTCGTTTACACCGAGAGGGTCCGCGGTTCGAATCCGTGATCGCCCACCAGCCTTCGCGAGCTACGGCTCGGCAGGCCAGCCTCCGAACATGATTGACGCGAAGCGAGCCAAGGCTGCCGCGCCGAAGCCCTACGGGCGAAGGCGGGCGATATCGAGCGACAAAGGCCCCAATGGAACAGCCCAACGGACACCAGCAAAACGCCGATCAGATCGCCTATTGGAATGGCCCGAGCGGACAGCGCTGGGCTGATCGCCATGCGGCGCAAGAGAACCTGCTCGGACCGATCGCCGATGTCCTGATCGACCGCGCCAAGCCCAGGTCGGGCGAGCGCGTTCTCGATGTCGGCTGCGGCTCGGGTGCGACGACCTTTGCGTTTGCGAAAGCTGTGGCCCCGAACGGATTTGCGCTCGGGCTTGATGTGTCCGAGCCCATGCTGTCGCAGGCGCGCGCTTTTGCGCCGAAGGGGCTTCCGCTCGATTTCGCGCTTGCGGATGCCACCGTGCATCCGTTCGAGCCCGCGAGTTTTGACCTGCTCGCCTCGCGCTTCGGCGTGATGTTCTTTGCCGATCCCGTTGCGTCTTTCACCAACCTCCACCGCGCGCTGAAGCCGACCGGGCGGCTCGCTTTCGCCTGCTGGCGCGAGCCGAAGGAAAATCCGTGGATGATGGCGCCGCTGATGGCCGTCTACAAACACGTGCCGAAGATGCCGCCGGTCGGGCCGGAGGAGCCGGGCCCGTTCGCTTTCGCCTCTGAAGAGCGCGTGAAGCGTATCCTGAAAGGCGCTGGCTTCGCAGACGTAGCGATGGAGCCGCACAATCTTCCCATGGACATCGCCATTGGCGGCGGTCTCGATGCTGCGGTCGACGGGTCGCTCCAGATCGGCCCCGCCAGCCGCGCGCTACAGGGCCATCCGCCGGAGACGTATGCGGCCGCCAAGGCGTCGATCCGTGAGACGCTCGCACCATTCGTGAAAGGGCAGAACGTCGCGCTCCAGGGCGCGATCTGGATCGTGACGGCGAAGGCGGGGTAAGCCGCGCTCTCGCTCCTCCCTACACCACATCATCCGGCGCCAGCGCGCAGCCATTGTCCGGATGCGTCTCGATCTGGAGTGTGGTGTGGCCAATCCGGAAGGTCGTCTTCAACAGCTGAGCGGTCTCCATCAGGAACGCATCGACCGTGCCTGATGGCATCACGAGGTGGCAGGTCAGCGCCGTCTCTGTGGTCGAGATCGGCCAGACATGGAGATCGTGGATCGCCGCGACGCCGGGCCGTGCGAGCAGGAAGGCCTTGATGGCGGCGAGGTCGGTGCCCCTAGGCGCTGCCGCCATCGACATGTCGATGGAGCCGCGGAGCAAGCTGGTCGTGCCCCACAATATGCTGGCGCAGATGACGAGGCTGGTGAGGGGGTCGAGCCAGAGCCAGCCGGTCCAGATGATCAGCCCAGCCGAGATCACGACGCCGAGCGAGACCGCAGCATCCGCCGCCATGTGCAGATACGCGCCTTCGATGTTGATGTCGTCCTTGCGGCCGCTCGCGAACAGCATGGCGGTAAAGCCGTTGATGAGGATGCCGATGCCGGCGACCACCATCACGGTCACGCCCGCGACCGGCTCCGGCTCGCCCAGCCGCAAGATCGCCTCCCAGCCGATCGCACCTGTCGCGACCAGCAGGAACACAGCGTTCGCGAGCGCCGCCAGAATGGTGGAGGCGCGGAAGCCGTAAGTGAAGCGGCCGCTCGGCGCGCGTCGCGCCGCGATCGAGGCGCCCCAGGCCACGACCAGGCCGAGCACGTCCGACAAATTATGGCCGGCGTCGGCGAGCAGCGCTGTGGAGTTGCCGAGATAGCCGTAGACCGCCTCGGCCACGACGAGCGCGGTGTTGAGCGTGATGCCGATCGCAAACGCCCTGCCGAAATTTGCCGGCGCGTGGACATGCGCGTGGCCATGACCGTGGGAATGGTCGTGGTCATGCCCATGATCATGCGCGGGGCCGTGGTCATGGTGGTGATGGCCGTGATGGTCGTGGTTGCCCAACCTAGCGCTCCCCGGCTTCAGCCAAATCAGGCGCTATTGTAGGCGTTTCGCCCGCGCCGTCACGCCGGAACAGCACGTAGAGCGCCGGCAGCACCAGCAATGTCAGCACGGTCGAGGAGATGATGCCGCCGATCACCACGGTCGCGAGCGGCCGTTGCACCTCGGCACCGGCGCCGGTTGCAAGCGCCATCGGCACGAAGCCGAGGGAGGCGACCAGAGCCGTCATCAGCACCGGGCGCAACCGCGTCAGCGCGCCCTCGCGCACGGCGTCCGCAACGGGCCGTCCTTCGCTGCGGAGCCGCTCGATGAAGGCGATGATGACGAGGCCGTTGAGAACGGCAACGCCCGACAGCGCGATGAAGCCGACGCCGGCGCTGATCGATAGCGGAATGCCGCGCAGCAAGAGCGCCGCGACGCCGCCGGTCAGGGCCAGCGGCACCCCGGAGAACACCAGCGCCGCGTCCGCCACAGATCCCATGCTCATGAACAGCAGCAGGAACACCAGCGCGAGCGCGACAGGCACGACGATCGTCAGCCGTTTGCTGGCAGAGACGAGCTGCTCGAACTGGCCGCCCCAGCCGATCCAGTAGCCCGGCGGCAGCTTGACCTTCTCGGCGACGGCGGCTTGTGCTTCCGCCACGAAAGAGCGGAGATCGCGGGCGCGGACATTCGCCATCACCACCACGCGGCGTTTGCCGTTCTCGCGGCTGATCTGGTTGGGGCCGGGCGCGATCTCGATCGTGGCCACCGATGAGAGAGGCACGTAGCGGAGCGCTGCGCCCGACGCACCCGACCAGGCGGTCTTGGTGACGGGCGTCGTATCCTCGGCAGGCGGCAACGGGATCGGCAACGATTTGAGCGCGTCAGGATCTGCACGGAGGCTCTCCGGCAGGCGGACCACGATGTCGAAGCGGCGGTCGCCCTCGAACAGCTTTCCGGCCGGCTTGCCGCCGATCGCGATCTCCACGAGGTTCTGCACCTCGCTGAGGCTGAGGCCATAGCGTGACAGCGCCTGGCGGTCGAGCTTGACGGTGAGGATCGGCAGGCCCGCGACCTGCTCGGTCTTGACGTCGGCGGCGCCGTCGATGCCGCGCATGACGCCGTTGACCTGTTGCGCAACGTTGGCGAGCACGTCGAGATCGTCGCCAAAGATCTTGACGCCGACGTCACTGCGGATGCCGGCGATGAGCTCGTTGAAGCGCATCTGGATCGGTTGGGTCATGCCGTAAGCGGTGCCGGGCAGGGTGTTGGCGGCACGTTCGAGCGCAGCGACGACCTCGTCTTTCGGCTTGGAGGGATCGGGCCATTCGTCGCGCGGCTTCAGCGTGACATAGGTGTCGGCGACGTTCGGCGGCATCGGATCATTGGCGATCTCGGCGGTGCCGATCTTGGAGAAGATGGTCGCGACCTCCGGGACTTGCTTGACCGCCTGTTCCAGCCGAAGCTGCATGTCGACACTCTGGGTCAGGCTGGTGCCGGGAATTCGGATGGTTTCGATGGTGATGTCGCCTTCGTCGAGGCTCGGGATGAACTCGCCGCCCATCCGCGTTGCGGCAAACAGGCTGCCCGCGACGATCAGCACGGCGCCGAACGCAACGCTGTGGCGGTAATGGATGGAGCGGTCGAGCAGCGGCACATAGACCCGCTTCGCCGCGCGCATGAAAATGTTCTCGGTCTCCGAAACCTTGCCAGTGACGAAGATCGCGACCGCAGCCGGGACGAAGGTGACCGACAACAGCGCCGCACCTGCAAGCGCCATCAGCACGGTCAGCGCCATCGGCGTGAACATCTTGCCCTCGGTTCCCGTCAGCGTCAGGACGGGGAGATAGACGACAGCGATGATGAGTGTGCCGAACAGGCTCGGCTTGATGACGTCGCTGCTGCCGTCGCGGATGGTCTGGAGGCGTTCGTCCAGCGTCAGCAGCCGGCCGCGCCGGTGCTGCTCGGCAGCCAGCAGCCGCAGGCAGTTCTCGACGATGATGACCGCGCCGTCGACGATGATGCCGAAGTCGATGGCGCCGAGACTCATCAGATTGGCGCTGACCTTGCTCTCAACCATGCCCGTGATCGTGAACAGCATGGAGAGTGGAATGACGCACGCCGTGATCAGCGCGGCCCTGAAATTTCCGAGGATCAGGACCAGCACGGCGATCACCAATGCCGCGCCCTCGACGAGGTTCTTCTCGACGGTCCTGATAGTTGCTTCCACCAGATGCGTACGGTCATAGACTGCGTGAGCGATGACACCGTCTGGCAGCGACTTCGCGATGTCGTTGAGCCTTGCCGCGACGCGCTGGGCCACGGTGCGGCTGTTCTCGCCGATCAGCAGCATGGCGGTGCCGAGCACGGTCTCGCTGCCGTTCGCCGTCGCAGCGCCCGTCCGCAGGTCCTGGCCCTCCCTGACGTCGGCGACGTCGCGGATGCGCACCGGCACGCCACCGCGCGAGCCGATTACGATGTCTCTGATATCGGCGATGTCGGCGACCTGCCCGGGCGCGCGGACGAGATATTGCTCGCCGTTTCGCTCGATGTAACCGGCGCCGACATTGGCGTTGTTGGCGGCGAGCGCCGTCATGATGTCGCGGAAGCCGAGCTTGTAGGCCATCAGCCGTCCCGGAATCGGCAGGACGTGGAATTGCCGCTCGTAGCCGCCGATCGAATTGACCTCGATCACGCCGGGAATGGTGCGCAGCTGCGGCTTGATGATCCAGTCCTGGATGGTACGAAGCTCCGTCGGTGTAAAATCAGCGCCGCTCGGCGACTTCGCGCCGGCCTTGGCTTCGACCGAATAGACGTAGATCTCGCCGAGCCCGGTCGAGATCGGTCCCATCGCGACTTCGGTGCCTGCCGGAAGCTGGTCCCTGGCCTGCTGGATACGTTCATTCACGAGCTGACGTGCGAAATAGATGTCCGTGCCGTCCTCGAAAACGACGGTGACCTGGCTCAACCCATAGCGGGAGATCGAGCGAGTGTAATCGAGCCTGGGCAGGCCGCCCATCGCGGTCTCGATCGGGAAGGTGATGCGTTGCTCGGCCTCGAGCGGCGACAGGCCCGGCGCGCGCGTGTTGATCTGGACCTGCACGTTGGTGACATCAGGCACGGCGTCGATCGGCAGGCGTGTGAAATTCCAGGCGCCGAAGGCGCCGGCGGCGAGCGCAAGCAGCACCACCAACCAGCGCTGGCGGACCGAAAAGGAGAGCAGCGCGTCAATCATGATCGGCATCTCCTTTGCCCATCTCGGCCTTCACGACAAAGCTGTTCTCCGCGACGTAATGCTCGCCGGCGGCGAGGCCCGCCTTGATCTCGATGAACCTCGGATCGGAATCGCCAAGCTCCACCGGGCGCGCCTCGATCTTGTCGCTGTCCTCGCGCACGAACACGATGGTCCTGTTCTCCAGCGTCTGGATCGCGCTGCGACGCACGGCGACCGCAACATTGCGGGCGGCGAGTATCAGCCGCGCCGTGACGAACAGGCCGGGCCGCAAGCGCCCGTCAGGATTTGGCAGCACCACGCGGGCCAGCGCGGTCTGGGTCTCGCTGGAGCCGATGGGGGCGATGTAGGAGATCTTACCCTTGATTTCGCCTCGGCCGTCATCGGGATCGATCAGCACCTCGTCATTGGTGCGGACACGGCGGAGGTCTTGCCGGTAGATCGAGAGATCGACCCAGATGGCCGAAAGGTCGGCGACGACGAAGGCTGGTTTTTGCTCCGAAGCATATTCGCCGAGTGAGATCTGCCGCTCAATGATGGTGCCCGCAATCGGCGCCTTCAGCTCGTAAACAGTGAGGCTTTGATTGCTCTCGATAGTGGCAAGCAAATCATCCTTGCCGACCTTGTCGCCGATGCGCTTCTGGATCGATTTGGCGACGCCCGGAAAGCGGGGCGTCACCTGCACCACGGCCTCCTGATTGGCGCGCAAAATGCCGTTGAAAGACAGCGTGTCCGTCAGCGTCGCGCTCGCGGCTTCCGCCAAGGTCACGCCGGCAGCGGCCAGCTTGACGTCGGAGATGCGGATGCGGTCGGCGCCGTGCTCGTCCTGCTCGACATGGTCGTTCGGCTTCTCCGGCTTTTTCTCCGCGGCATGCTCGATCGGAGCGACCTTGGCCGGGGCGAGGAGGGAATAGCCGTAGGCGCCGAGCGCGGCGGCAACGATGGCGACGAGGATGGTGAAGGATGTCTTCATCGCGCGCTCTCCCTGGCCAGCGCAAAGGGATTGCCGACGAGGCCTTCGATGGTGGCAACGCCGGCGTGGAAGTTCTGCAGCGCTTCCTGCTCGCGCAGGCGCGCTTGCGCGACGCTCGCCTGGGCGTCGAGCACTTCGAGCAGGGTGAAGCGGCCCTGGCCGTAGCCTTGCGAGATCGCCTCGGACGCTTCCGTTGCCTTGGGGATGGCGATCTCGCGCAGCACCGCGAGTTCACGCAGCGAACCCTGAAGCGAGTCATAGGCGCGGCCAGCGACAACGATCAGCGTGTTGCGGTTGGCCTCGCGCTCGGCCTGGGTCTTGGCGAGGCTTTCCTGCGCCGAGAGGACATTGCCCTGGTTCTGGTCGAACACGGGGATCGGTACCGAGACGGTGAGGCGCACTGCGTCGTCGTTGGTTTCGTTGAAATGGCGCCAGCCGGCGGCGATCCGCACGTCCGGATAAGGCTTGAGGCGAGCCATCAGCAGCTCGGCGTTGCGCTGCGCGTAGACCGCGGTCCAGCGTATCAATTGCGGATTGGCATCGATGGCGGCGACGACCGATTGGAACGTCGGCGGCTTGCCCATCGTGTCGAACCGCCCGGAGACCTCGCCGAATTTCACCATGGGATCGCCCATCAACACCGCGAGCTCGCGCCGCGCGCTCGCCAGCGTCGCCTTGAAGCGCTCGCGGTCGGCTTTCACCAAAGCGGAGGCGACTTCGGCACGGCCGGTTTCAGCCGGCGAGGAGGCGCCGGCCTCGACGCGGCGGCGCAAGAGCGGCGTCAGCTTGTCGATTGCCGTAATCTGCTCGTCGAGGATCTGGATGCGCCGCTGCGCGCCGAGCACGCTGAGGAATGCGATCGCCGTCTCCGACAGTACCTCCAGCCTGATCGCCTTGCGCTGAATCGCGGCGACCTCGATGCCGGCCGCACCTGCGGCAATCCGCGCGTCGCGCTTTCCGAACAGCTCAAAGGCCTGGCTGATCTGGAGCGTCGTCTCGGCCGATTTGGTACCGCGATGGATGCCGGAGCCGAACGAATTGTCCTGCTCGTAGGACAGTTCGGGATTGAGGAGGGCGCCCGCCTGGATGCGTTGGCCCGTGGCGATACCGACATCGCGCTCAGCCGCCGTCAGGCGCGGGCTTGCGGCCAGCGCACGCGACAGCGCGGCGCGCATCGTCAGGGTCTGGGCGTGAGTATGCTGCATCAGCCAAGGGCTGATAAAAATCGCCGTCGCGCATGCAAGGCGCGCGGCCGTCCGTCTGCAAGACATGAAGTGACCCGTGAACGAGAGCATCGAAGGCGCAGGCGGCGCCCGGCTGATCAGTTCAGGTCAGGGGTTTGGGGGGCCGGGAGTCGGTATCGGGCGCGATCCCGCTCAGCGCAGGTGCACGCTGCGGGACCGGCGCCGCAGCGATATCGGCCGCGACCTCAGACTGCAGCGGCTGTACCACCGCAATGGAGAAGCAGCCGTGGCAGTGATGGCCGGCGAGCGCCTTGTGGTCGCCGTGGCCGTCAACACCGTTGTCCAGGATCGAGGCAATCTCCGAGCCGCCCGCAGGACTGGTGACGTCGATGTCGTGCGCGCCATGCAGCACGCCCGAGAGCAGGTACATGGTCGCCACCAGCACGGCCAGATGCCCGCGCCAATTGCGCAGGGACCAAAAAGGATGGAGGCGGCGGATCGCGGTCACGAGGGTGCTCAGTTCCTGATCCGACTCCGGTAGCACGGCGGTTGGAATAGTGTCGACCCGCAACATTGTTACGTGTGGGGAACTCGATGTCGCACGGCAAAACGAAAAGGCCCCAACCCGGGGCTGACCGGCTGAGGCCTTTTGTGCTCACAATCTTCATCCGTTGGGACTTGCAGCGACAATGCGGCTCGGGCCGGTTCGTTCCCCCGGCCTGCGAAAATTAGGAACGTTCGTCAGCCCTCCTCATTAGCGCCCCGGAGCCTTTGAGGAGGATGGGACTATGGACGGACTAATCTATCTGATCGGCCTGATCGTCGTCGTCATGGCGATCTTGTCGTTCTTCGGCCTGCGCTGAGAGAAACTGCTATGGCGATCGAAACGCTCGCACAGGACAATTTGATGGAAGGTGGCATCGTTGCTGCCGAGGAGCGGCGGAGCATCCAGTGGAGCTCCGTCATTGCCGGGGCTTTTGCGTCAGGCGCAATGTCCTTCATTCTGGTCAGCTTTGGCGTGGCCATCGGTCTTGGCGTCAGCTCGGCCTCGCCGACCTGGCGTGATGCATCGGGCGCGCTGGCACTGCTGTCGGGGCTGTATCTGATCATCCAGGCGATCATCAGTTTTGGCTTCGGTGGGTATGTCGCGGGCCGGACGGCACGACCGGCGCCTGCGTTGGCAACGATCGAGGATGACGGCGAGCGGCGCGACGGGCTTCACGGACTGATGGCCTGGGCGTTGGCCGTGCTGATTGGTGCCGCGCTTCTGGCGATCATCGGTGCTGCTGCAATCGAACGTTCGCCGATGCGCAGCGGAAGCGGCAACGCGACCTCGGCCGAGCCGATGCTCAGCTACGAACTCGACAAGCTGTTCCGTGCGCCGCGGCGGCCGCCCAACACCGACATGCGGGAAGCTCGCGCCGAGGCCGGCCGCATCCTGATGACCACATCGAGCCACAGCGGCATCAGCGTCGATGATCGCGCCTATCTCATTCAGCAGGTGGCTGCGCTGACGGGATTGGGTGCGCCTGACGCCGAGCGGCGTGTCGATGTCTCGATCGTCGAGGCTCATGCTGCAATCAACCGCGCCAGGCGCAATTCGGTGATCGTCGCCTTCTCGATTGCGGCGGCGGCCCTGATCGGCGCCGCCGTGGCATGGGCTGCGGCTGTTGCCGGCGGTCGGCACCGCGACGGCGAGCCGCTGCCGAACTGGATGGCGAGCTCCAACCGCTTCCATCGTGGCCGGCGCGCAATGCCGGTGCCATAGGAGGAGAAGGCTTAAGCCTTCTCCTCCCAGATCATCGCCAGGTGCACGATGGTCTGCACTGCCTTCTCCATGTCCTGCCGGCTGACCCATTCGAGGCGCGAATGAAATGCGTGCTCGCCGGCAAAGATGTTGGGGCAGGCCAGTCCCATGAAGGACAGCCGCGAGCCGTCGGTGCCGCCGCGGATCGCGGTGCGCATTGGCCGCAGACCGGCGCGGCGGATCGCCTCGATGGCGTATTCGAGGATGTGCGGGTGACGGTCGATCACCTGCTTCATGTTGCGGTACTGCTCGCGCACCTCGAATGTGTAGGTCGAGCGCGGGTACTCCTTCATCACGTCCTTGACGATGGTCTCCAGCAGGACCTCTTTCTCCTTCAGCCCTTCCTCGGTGAAGTCGCGGACGATGAAGGAGAGGGTTGCCTGTTCCAGCGCGCCTTCGATGCCGACCGGATGCAGGAAGCCCTGCTTGCCTGAGGTCGTCTCCGGCGAGCAGCCTTCCTTCGGCAGACGCTCGACGATGGCGGCCGCGATCTTGATCGCGTGCTCCATCTTGCCCTTGGCATAGCCAGGGTGGGCGCTGACACCGGTGATGGTGATGGTCGCGCCGTCGGCCGAGAAGGTCTCGTCCTCGACCGAGCCTGCGCTCTCGCCGTCCATCGTGTAGCCGAAATCGGCACCCAGCTTCTTGATGTCGACATTGTCGACGCCGCGACCGATCTCTTCGTCGGGCGTGAACAGGATCTTGATGGTGCCGTGCTTCACGTCGGGGTTGTTGATGAAGAAATGCGCGGCATCCATGATCTCGGCGACGCCGGCCTTGTTGTCGGCGCCCAGCAGCGTGGTGCCGTCGGTGGTGATGATGTCGTTGCCGATCTGGTTCTTCAGCGCGGGATGCTCAGCGAAGCGGATCACCTGGCTGGCATCGCCGACCAGGGTGATGTCGCCGCCACGATAGTTCTTCACGACCTGCGGCTTCACGTCCTTGCCGGTGACGTCGGGCGAGGTGTCCATGTGCGAGCAGAAGCAGATCACCGGCACTTTCTTGGTCGTGTTGGCGGGGATCGTTGCGTAGACATAGCCGTAATCGTCGAGATGGGCGTCCGCGACGCCGATGGCCTTCAATTCGGTGACGAGGACGCGGCCGAGATCCTTCTGCTTCTCGGTCGAGGGCGAGGCCGGCGAATGCGGATCGGATTGGGTGTCGATAGTGACGTAGCGCAGGAAGCGCTCGGTCACGGTATGCGCGAAGGTCAGGGACATGTCTGGTCAAACCACCGGGGCTTTGGGGGAGCCTCCAGCATATCAGAAAAGCGGGCCGCGTTGCGGCCGGACGAAGGCGGATCAGGCTTAACGAAAGGTAGCGCTCAGATCGCCTCTTTCAGTTCCTTGACCGGGCGGAACGCGACCTTCTTGCTGGCCTTGATGTGGATGGCTTCGCCGGTGGCGGGATTGCGGCCGGTGCGTGCGGCGCGCTTGCGGACCTGAAGGATGCCAAGCCCGACGATGCGGACGCGGTCGCCCTTCTTGAGGTGTTTGGCGATCAAATCGACCATGTCGGTCAGGACGGCCTCGGCGTGCTTTTTCGAGAGGTCTTGGCTTTCCGCGATGTCGGCCGCCAGGTGCTTGAGCGTGATCGTGGCTGGAGCAGCTGCCTTCTTCGCCGAATCTTTCTTAGCCATGTCTGGCCTCCTCGGATGTCGTGCGGAAGCTTGCCGGGGCTCCCAAACTGCCAAGTTCCCGAAGGCGTAGACGATTCGGGACGGGACTGACTATGCCGGACGTCACGGAGGCGGGATTGGCTTGGTTTCTCAAGCGAATCCGGGTGTTCCCGCCAGCCCTGGAGGAACGGCAGGAGCGACGTACGGCGATATACCCGTCAGGCAGGCTGAGGATGTGCTGCTAAGGTTTTGAAGATGTTGCCATAAATGGCGCGAGAGACGGGGCTCGAACCCGCGACCTCCGGCGTGACAGGCCGGCGCTCTAACCAACTGAGCTACTCCCGCGTGACGCGTCTATGTCCGCGCGGAACGAGGGGGGACTTAAAGGGGGGACATGGTGAAGTCAAGGACGTTGCGTCCACGGGGAGCAAACGCCTGTTGGAGCGGGGCGCGACCGTATCGCTACGGCCACGACCGCTGCCCGCGGGCGCCGAATCAATCAATGGTGTTACAAGCTCCCCAGGCAAATTCCCGGGGACATCAGGCTTGACCGTCGGCTCGCGCGCCTTCCAGAACGCAAGGCTCCAGAAGAAATTCAAGAAGGACGCGGACGCCGCGCTGGCAGTGGCCCAGCAGGCCTATACCAATGGACGGCTCGCCGACGTCGAGACGCTGTGCCGGCGGATCTTGGAGGTGCTTCCCGAACATTTCGACACGCTGCATCTGTTCGGGGTCGCTCTCAGCGCCAATCCGAAGCGGCTCGAGGAGGCCGAGCAGGTCCTGCGCGCCGCGATCGCGGTCAGTCCGCGCGCGGCCAACGTCTATTGCGACCTCGGCACGGTGCTGTTCGACCTCAAGCGCTTTGAGGAGGCGCGGGCCATTCAGGAGAAGGGGCTCGCGCTCAATCCGAATTTCCCGATGGCCCTGACCAATCTCGGCAATACGCTGATGCGTCTGGCGCTGCCGCTGGAGGCGATCGAGCTGCACGAGCGTGCCATCCGTTTGAAGCCCGACTACGCCGATGCCTATTGCAATCGCGGCATGGTCCAGCTGCGGATCTGGCACTCCGAGCAGGCGTTGGAGAGCTTCGAGCGCGCGCTGGCGTTTCAGCCGAACCATCAGGAGGCCCTGGCCGGCCGCGGCATGGCCCTGCTGGAGCTGCGCCACTACGCCGCTGCCGAAGCCGGCCTGAACACCGCGCTAGCGATGAAGCCCAACAACGCCAAGGTCCTGGCCCATCGGGGGCGTCTTCACCTCCGGCTGCAGCGCCTCGAGCTGGCTGAGCGCGACTTCGAGGCTGCGCTTGGACTTGACCCTGATCTCGAGATGGCGCTGCGCGAAAAGGCACGCGTCAGTCTCCTCTTGAACAAGCCGACGCAGGCGATGGCGGCCTGCAAGAAGCTGCTCGACCAGAATCCCAAGTCGGAGACCGCGATCAGCGTGATGGGATCCTGCTTCGCCAGCTTTGGAGACATTGCCACTGCGATCGAACATTTCGATCGGGCGTTGGAGCTCAAGCCCGATTTCGAGGATGCGATCAACAGAAAGATCTTCGCGCTCGACTTTTTGCCCGAAGCGGACTTCGCGATGTTGCAGGCCGTGCGTCGATATTGGTGGGACAATATTGGCGGCAGGATTCCGCAACGGACGCTTCGGCCGCGAGAGCTCGATCCCGAGCGGCGTCTGGTGGTGGGCTACACCTCTGCCGATTTCAGGCGCCACTCGGCCGGTTACATCTTCATGCCGGTGCTGCGCCACGCGGATCACGTCAATTTCGAGATCGTCTGCTATTCGTCATCGCCGCTTCAAGACGAGATGACCGACGAGTTCCGTTCGTTCGCGGATCGCTGGGTCGATGCTGTCGCGCTGACCGATGAACAGTTGACGGATCGCGTCGAAGCCGACGGGATCGATATCCTGATCGATCTCTCCGGTCATTCCGCTGGCGCTCGCCTCGGCATGTTCGCGCGCAGGCCCGCGCCGATCCAGCTCTCGGCCTGGGGTGCGCCGACCGGCACGGGCCTGAAGACCATCGACTATATTTTGGCGGACCCGATCGCGATTCCGGAAACCGCACGGTCTGAGTTCGCGGAGAAGATCTACGATCTGCCGTGCATGCTGACGATGTCCGAGCCCGCACCGGGCTTGTATCGGGCAGACTTGCCGTTGATGCGCAATGGCTATGTCACGTTCGGCACCTTCAACCGGATCGACAAGATTTCGCATCAGGTGATGCCGGTGTGGTCGCGGCTGCTGCGCGAGCTGCCGGGATCAAAGCTCGTCATCAAGCACACATCGCTCGACGATTCCGGCCTGCGCGACAGCCTGGTCGCGCGGTTCGTCGAACATGGCGTCAGCCCTGACAGCGTGGTCTGCCTGGGGGCGAGTGTCCGCGAAGAGCATCTCGCCGAATATGCAGAAATCGACATCTCACTCGATCCGTTCCCGCAGAATGGTGGCGCGGGGACCTGGGAATCCCTCCATATGGGCGTGCCTGTCATCGCCAAGCTCGGACAGACGACGTCGGGGCGGGCGGCGGGCAGCATCGTCAAGGCGATCGGCCTCGACGACTGGGTCGTGGAGGACGACGAAGCCTACATCGCGGTCGCCAAGCGGTTTGCAGGGGACCCGGCCGCGCTGGCCGCGCTGCGGCAGGAGCTACCGGCGCGGATCGCGGCTTCGGCGGCAGGGAACGGCGCGACCTACACGCGCCATGTGGAGGCGGCCTACCGCCAGTTCTGGCGTGAGTATTGTGCGGCCCAAGCCTGATGATTCAAGCGCTTGGCCCGAGATCTTGAGGTTCTGCCAAACAAGCAAAAGGCCGCCAAAGGCGGCCATTGCGTCTCAAACCGGACCTTTTTCGCTCAATCAGCGGATCTCAGAGGTGCCCGAGCTCGTGATCGCCACCGGCTTGCCGGCCTTGAACACGTGGGTGGACTGGGCGGTCTGGCTGAAATCGGCATTGGTGCGGGCTGCGATCCCGAAGGCGGCGACTGCAATGCCGGCCACCAGCGCCACCACCACGATCTTCAGGTGGGTACCCCGATCTGCAGAGTGAATTGAGTGGTTCATCGAAGCCTCCCGACGGGCTTTGGCGCCGTCTGTAGGTTGATGTCTTAAGGGCCATCTGTTTCCGGATCGTTTCGCGGGTTCCGCAAAATGGTTTCATCTGTGGCAATTTCGCCAGTCTCGTCATCTGTCCCTGGGCGGTCTTACCTGCCGCGTAATCGCGGGGGCCAAATCCCTTCGTCATGATTGCTTCCATTGGGCCGAGAACCATCCGGCAAGGGAGAAGCACCATGAACCGTCGAACCGTCCTCGAAGCCACATTGCTTGGAACTGCCTTGGCGGCAGCATCGGGGGCGAGCGCGCCAGCCGCTCAGCAGGCCCCACGATCGCCCTATGTGACCGCCAGGGACGGCACAAAGCTGTTCGTGCAGGACTGGGGCAGCGGGCAACCGGTCGTGTTTCTGTCGGCCTGGACTTTCAACAGCAGCACCTGGGGCAGCCAGATTGCAGCCCTCAACGACAAGGGCTTCCGCTGTGTTGCACCCGACCGGCGCGGGCACGGCCGGTCCGAACTGCCGTCCACCGGTTACGATCTGGACACGCTGACCGATGACGTCGCCGCCGTGATCGAGGCGCGCGACCTGCGTGACGTCACGCTGGTCGGCTTCTCGATGGGAACGGTCGAGGCGGTGAACTATCTGGCCCGATACGGATCGGACCGGATCGCAAGGCTGGTCCTGGTCGCGCCGACGACGCCGTTCCTGGTCAAGACCGAGGACAATCCGGATGCGGTTCCGAAGGCCATGATCGAGGCTGACACCGCCGCCGTCGCGCGCGACTTCGCGAAATGGATCGCGGCGAACGAAGCGCCGTTCTTTCTCCCGGAGACGCCGGAGATCACGCGGACCTGGATCCGCGAGACGATGTTGAGCGTGCCGCTGCCGGTGGCGCTGGCCTGCCGCAGGACGAATTCATTGGCGGACCTCCGTGCGGCGGCCTCCAAGGTCGATCGCCCGACGCTGATCCTCCACGGCGACAAGGATGCCAGCGCGCCGCTGCCATTGACGGGCGCCAAGACGGCCAAGCTGATCAAAGGCAGCAGGCTCGTCGTCTACGAGGGCGGACCGCATCCGTTGCCGCTGACGCACGGCGAGCGGCTGGTTGCCGACATGCTTGCGTTCATGAGCGCCTAGCTCGCCTTGACGATGTCGGCGCGGATGGTCCGCGCCGCCCAGATGAAGAGTAGCGCGCCGAGCGTGGTCGTGATGGCCGCAGAAAGCAGGGAATAGCGCACGGCGTCCGCGCCATAGCTGCCCTTGAGCGCGTCGTTGACCACGCCCACGGCGAGCGGACCGACGCCTTGGCCGAAGCAGGTCGCGGTGAGGGCGATGAGGGCGGAGGCGAGGGCGCGCATGCTCGGCTTCGCCACGGTCTGCGCGATCGCGAAGATCGGCCCGAGATGGAAGCCGACCAGGAACGAGGTCAACGCCAGCATCGCCACCATCATCGCGAAATCCTGCGTCAGCATGCACAGCGCAAACACAGGGCCGGCGAGGCCTGACGTGATCGCCGGCGCCCACAGCTTCCAGCGATCGTCGCGGCGGCTCACGCGCGCCACCACGAAGCCGCCGAGCAGGGTTCCGGCCATGCCGGCAAGCCCCTTGAACGTACCGGCATACGTGCCGATCTCGGCGCTCGACAGATGGTGCACGCGCGCCAGGAACGGCGGGATCCAGGCGGCCGTGGCGTAGTTCGTGTAGGTGGTCAGGCAGAACCCGACCAGCACAATCAAAAAACTCCGCTGCGAGGCAAGGAAGCGCAGCGTCGGCCCGAGCGGCTCAGGCACGAAGTTCTCCTGCATCGCGCCGCGCTTCGGCTCGGAGATCGTCAGCCACAGGATCAGCGCGAGCAGGATGCCCGGCGCGCCCGCGACATAGAAGGCCATGCGCCAGCCATAGTGCTGGTTGATGGTGCCGCCGACGAAATAGCCGAGGAAGACGCCGAGATAGGTGCCGATGGCGTAGATGCCGAGCGCGCGCGGGCGCTCGTTCTTGGCGAAGAGATCGGCGACGATCGACTGCGAGGCGGGGGATCCCGCGGATTCGCCGATGCCGACGCCGATCCTGGCAAATGCGAGCGCAGTGACGCTCGAGGCCATGCCGCACATCGCCGTCATCGCGCTCCAGAATGCGAACGCCAGCGCCACGATGTTGCGGCGGTTGAGCCGGTCGGCGACGCGCGCGATGGGAATGCCGAGCAGGGAATAGAACAGCGCGAAGCCGAAGCCCGCGAGCAGGCCCATCATGGTGTCGCTGAGCTGGAACTCCTTCTTGATCGGCTCGATCAGGACGTTGAAGATCGTGCGGTCGAGGAAGTTGAGCGCGTAGATGATGGTGAGCAGGCCCAGCACATAGTAGCGCCGCGGCGAGGGCGTCGCCGCAGCGGTCGTTTGGGCCGACATTTGTGATGTCACATCGACCATCGCTTCCCCCAATCGATCTTTGTTATCGTTGTCGGCCAGCTCATGTTGAGCCGGTTGATCAGCCCTCGCGGATGTAATTCCCCGCTTCGAATTCGACTGGCGCGGCGCTCGCATCGAAGGAGATGCCGATGGGGTCACGACCCTCGTCCATCGTTTCCAGTTGCTCGGTCAGCATGCGCCGGATCATCAGGATGCCGCGGTCGCTCTGGCCGAAATGCTCTTCGGAATGCACCGTCATCGGGCCCTGGCCGACCTGGGCCTCGTAATCGCCGGGGAATTTCTGATGCTCCTGCTCGGTCATGTCCCACCAGAATTTTCCGTTGAACTTCGAGCGCATGCGGCCGATGTCCCCGGAGTTTTTCACGCGGCCGGCGACATAGATGCGGAACGAGGTGTCGTCGATCGGCAGCGTCCAGCCGATTGACTCGACGCGGGCGAATTGTGCAACGCGTGGGTTCGGCACGACTCGCAGCGTGGGGAGGGCGGCTTCGGTGACGCGGTAGAACACACGGCGGTCGTCCTGCTTGCGGATCGAGCGCACGGCGATGCCGCGCGGTGTCTTGTCGAACTTCACCTCCGGCATCGAGGCCATCATGGTGGTGAACTGTGGGCCCGAGAACGAACCATGCAGCACCGGCACGTGATAGGGATCGACGACGTTCTCGAAATGCTGGAGCCAGTTGCAGGGAATGACCGCAGGCCCGCCGCCGCCGATCGATGAATCATCCGCTTCGACGAACTCGCCGTCGTCCATGTTTTCCAAGCACTCGTAGCGCGGCAGCACCGGGCGTTTCTCGGCCGGGCCCATATAGGCGAAGATCAGCCCGTAGCGCTCCTCGACGGGATACCAGGGCTGGCGCACCTTGTCCTTGAACTGGCCGCCGTCAGGCTCGCAGGGCTGCTCCAGGCAATGGCCTTCGATATCGAACTTCCAGCCGTGGTAGCAGCAGCGGATGCCGTCCTCCTCGACCTTGCCGTAATAGAGCGTGGTGCCGCGATGGCAGCAGCGGGCGTGGAGCAGGCCGACGCGGCCATGCTTGTCGCGGAACAGGATCAAATCCTCCCCGAGCGCACGCACTTTCTTCGGCGTGTCGGTGGCGTCACCTGTGAGCCCGACCGGATGCCAGTAGCGGCGGAGCAGTTCGCCCATCGGCGTGCCGCGCACGACAGAGGTCAGCTCGGTGCGCGTTTGGGCCGGCTTCATCGCATAGGCCGTGCCGAGATCGCGATCCCGCTGGGTGATCGTCATGCTTGTTCCTCCCGCCGCAGGCCTTGGGTAGCCGAGCCGTTCTTAGTGCGTTGACCCAGTGAAAAATAATTCGATGACAATGTCAACGATCTTCTCGACTGCCTCTTGGTTGCGTTCGGAACAGGCTGGGGAGGTTGCGCTACCAACGCTCGACGAAGGCTTGGCACGTGTTGGCTTTCTTGGCAGAGGTGGGCCATGAGCCAGACATCGAGCAGAGACGGGCGCAAATCGTCCGACACGGACGACAATCATTCGCCGGCGCCGATCACCGTGATGCTGTCGTCACGATTGATGGTGCTGGCTAATTTGCTCAAGCGCGGCGCCATCCTGCGCTACAAGCGCCTCGCCGGATTGTCCTCGGTCGAGTTCGGCCTGGTCGCCTCGCTTGGCCGGCGGCCGCCAATGAGCGTGGCGCGTCTCGCCGAAGCCGTCGGCCAGGACAAGGGCCAGATCAGCCGTGCGCTTGCGGAACTCGTCTCGCGCAAGCTGATCGCCAAGTCGGAAAATCCGAAGGATAGCCGCGAGGTGCTGGTGTCGCTGACGTCTGCCGGGCTCGCCGCGCATGACGTGATCGTCGAAGGCGCGCAAGAACGCAACCGGATGCTGCTCGAGCAATTGAGCAAGGACGAGTTGGAGATGTTGCTCGCGCAAGTCGATCGTCTCACTTCGACTGCCGAAGCGATGCTCGAAGCCGAGAAGATCGCGCGCTGATCGTCGGAAATCTTCTGATGGGCTCACCATCGGAGTGATCGGCAGCGGCCTCCATCTCTGGCTGGCGCGGCGTCGCAAGCGCGCCCCTGCCAAAGCCGACGCATTCGCCAGACGAGCCCCGGTCCCGTCGTGATGCATGGCTCCTCTGACCGCGCGCGCCTGTGGATACGTGTCTTTGCTGCACCAAGCCCGATCGCGGGAGCCACCATCACGGGTTTGCTGGCTGCGTTGTTGTGGGGAACAGTCGGCCAGTATGTCGCCTGGGTGACAGTCGGGGCGCCAGTCGCCGTCGTTGCCTGGGTTTGGGTGCGCCGCCGCACCAAGAAAAACATGCGATTTTCGCAGGCGACGCGCCGCAATTAGCCGTCTCGGCCTTTACACCGCAATCTCAGAACTGCTGGCCTGCAATATTGTGGCCGGCCTTGCTGGGTCTGGCGATCTGCTCCATACCAGCCGCGGGGTGATTCCGGGATTTCGACCGATCTGGGAGCGGCAAAGGGCCTGAAAGGAGCGTGTCTTGCGCCCATTGGTGCACTGCGCTAAGGCTCAGAATAATTCCAAATCGGACGAATCCGTGGCTGTCCCGAGGCTGCGGGAAAAGAGGCTCGTCAATGAGCGGCATTCTACAGAATTATCTTCCACTCGTCGTCTTCATAGGGGTAGCTGCCATCATCGGCCTGGTGCTGCTGATTGCGCCCTTCATCGTCGCGTTCCAGCAGCCGGACCCGGAAAAGCTGTCGGCGTATGAGTGCGGTTTCAACGCCTTCGACGACGCCCGCATGAAGTTCGACGTCCGCTTCTATCTGGTCGCCATCCTCTTCATCATCTTCGACCTCGAAGTGGCGTTCCTGTTTCCCTGGGCGGTCGCGTTCGGCAAACTTGGCGCGACAGGCTTCTGGTCCATGCTGGTGTTCCTCGCCGTGCTGACGGTGGGTTTCGCCTATGAATGGAAGAAAGGCGCACTCGAATGGGATTGAACCCAGCACCGTCGGCCGGTCCGCTTGTCGCGACGGCCCCCAAGGGCATCCTGGACCCGTCGACCGGCCGCCCGGTCGGGGCCAATGATCCGTTCTTCCTCGAGGTCAATTCCGAGCTGTCCGACAAGGGCTTCTTCACGGCTGCGACCGACGATCTCATCACCTGGGCCCGTACCGGCTCGCTGATGTGGATGACCTTCGGTCTCGCCTGCTGCGCCGTCGAGATGATGCAGGTGTCGATGCCGCGCTACGACGTCGAGCGCTTCGGCTTCGCCCCGCGTGCCTCGCCGCGCCAGTCCGACGTGATGATCGTCGCAGGCACGCTGACCAATAAGATGGCGCCCGCGCTGCGCAAGGTCTACGACCAGATGCCCGAGCCGCGCTATGTCATCTCGATGGGCTCGTGCGCCAATGGCGGCGGCTACTATCACTATTCCTACTCGGTCGTGCGCGGCTGCGACCGCATCGTGCCGATCGACATCTATGTGCCGGGCTGCCCGCCCACGGCGGAAGCGCTGCTCTACGGCGTGCTGCTGCTGCAGAAGAAGATCCGCCGCACCGGCACCATCGAACGCTAAGGTTTTACGTCATGGACGACGCCAAGCTCGACGCCCTCGGCCAGACGATCGTGAGCGCGCTTCCGGGCGCCGCCATCGGTCATTCGGTCGCCTTCAACCAGCTGACGGTTGATGTCGAGGCCAGCAAGATCGTCGAGGTGGTCAAGTACCTCCGCGACGATCCGAACTGCCGTTTCGTCAACTTCACCGACATCACGGCCGCGGACTATCCGTCGCGCGAAAAACGCTTCGACGTGATCTATCACTTTCTGTCACCGACCCTGAACGCGCGCGTCCGCCTCAAGGCCCAGGCCGACGAGACCACGCAGGTGCCGTCGCTGATCGAGGTGTTCCCAGGCGCCGACTGGTTCGAGCGCGAGGCTTACGACCTGTATGGCGTATTCTTCGTCGGCCACCCCGACATGCGCCGCATCCTCACCGATTACGGTTTCGAGGGGCATCCGCTGCGCAAGGACTTCCCGACCACCGGCTTCCTCGAAGTCCGCTACGACGACCAGGAGAAGCGCGTGGTGTACGAGCCGGTCCGGCTCAACCAGGAATTCCGCAAGTTCGACTTTTTGTCGCCGTGGGAGGGCGCCGATTATCCGGTTCTGCCCGGCGATGAAAAAGCAGGGCCGAAGGCTTGATCATGAACGAGCAACCCGAACAGCTTCGCAATTTCACAATCAATTTCGGACCGCAGCATCCGGCTGCGCACGGCGTTCTGCGTCTTGTACTGGAGCTTGACGGCGAGGTTGTCGCCCGCGTCGATCCCCATATCGGCCTGCTTCACCGCGGCACCGAAAAGCTGATCGAGCAGAAGACCTATCTGCAGGCGATCCCTTATTTCGACCGGCTCGACTACGTCGCGCCGATGAACCAGGAGCACGCCTTCTGCCTCGCCGCTGAAAAGCTGCTCGGCATCGAGGTGCCGCGCCGTGGCCAGCTGATCCGCGTGCTCTATTGCGAGATCGGCCGCATCCTCTCGCATCTTCTCAACGTCACCACCCAGGCGATGGACGTTGGCGCGCTGACCCCGCCGCTGTGGGGCTTTGAAGAGCGCGAGAAGCTGATGGTGTTCTACGAGCGCGCTTCGGGCAGCCGTATGCACGCAGCCTTCTTCCGCGTCGGCGGCGTGCATCAGGACCTGCCGCAGAAGCTGGTCGACGACATCGACGCCTGGTGCGAGCCGTTCCTCAAGGTCGTCGACGACCTCGACCGCCTGCTCACTGCCAACCGCATCTTCAAGCAGCGCAACGTCGACATCGGCGTGGTGTCGCTGAAGGAAGCCTGGGAGTGGGGTTTCTCCGGCGTGATGGTGCGCGGCTCGGGCGCCGCCTGGGATCTGCGCAAGTCGCAGCCCTATGAATGCTACGCCGAGATGGATTTCGACATTCCGATCGGCAAGAACGGCGACTGTTACGACCGCTACCTGATCCGCATGGAAGAGATGCGCCAGTCCGTACGCATCATGAAGCAGTGCATCCAGAAGCTGAATGCGCCTGACGGGAAGGGCCCCGTCGTCGTCGAAGACAACAAGGTTGCGCCGCCGCGCCGTGGCGAGATGAAGCGCTCGATGGAAGCGCTGATCCACCACTTCAAGCTCTACACCGAAGGCGTTCACGTGCCGGAAGGCGAAGTCTATGCCGCGGTCGAGGCGCCCAAAGGCGAGTTCGGCGTCTATCTGATCTCGGACGGCACCAACAAGCCCTACAAGTGCAAGATCCGCGCGCCGGGCTTTGCGCATCTGCAGGCAATGGACCACATCTGCCGCGGCCATCTGCTCGCCGACGTCTCGGCCATCCTCGGCTCGCTCGACATCGTGTTCGGTGAGGTCGATCGGTGATGGCGCAGGCGCCAATCCAGTTTGACCGTGCCTCGGGGGCCCTTGAAGGGGCCAACCTGTGGGAGCGGACGGCTGCCTTGGCGCTGGTGACGGGATCGAAGATCTCCTCGCACTTCTCGCATATGGGCTACATCGCCTGCGCGAATTTGCTGCGGAAGACGCTGCCCGAGCGCAATATCGCGATCAAGCTCAACCCGGACGCCGTGTTCGAATTCCCGTACGGTGACGGCTACTGGAGCAAGCTGCTCAATCGCTCCTATTGCTACGAGGACGAGCTGGAGCTGCTGTTCACCGACTCCATCGACGTCGACTACACCTTGCTCGATTGCGGCGCCAACTACGGCTACTGGTCGGTGCTGGTGTCGAGCAAGCCGTTCGGTTCGCACAAGTCGATCGCGATCGAGCCGTCAGGCCAGAACTATCCGAAGCTTGCCAACAACGCTCGAATCAACGGCAACCGCTTCGAGACCCTAAAATGCGCGATCGGGGCGGCCCGCGGCACGGCGCGCCTGTCGGGTACCAAGCACGAGGCCTTCAGCATCGCCGGCGCTCCGGCGGATGGTGGCGAGGAAGTGCCCGTGCTCGCGCTGGATAACCTGATCGACGACGGCAAGGTCTCGGCATCAGGCAAATATCTGATCAAGCTCGACGTCGAGGGCGTCGAGATCGAGGCGATCAAGGGCGGCGCCCGGCTGCTCCAGACCGACAGCGTGATCATGTGCGAGGAGCACGGCAGCGATCGCTCTCATGCGGTGTCGCGCTACATCCTCGAACAGACCCCGCTGAAGTTGATCGTGCTCGACCCGCGCACCAACCGGCTGGAGACCGTGACTGAGCTGTCGATCCTCGATCGCATCAAGGTCTCGACCCACGTCGGCTACAACGTTTTCGGCACCGCAAGCGCATTCTGGCAGGACAGGATCAATGCCCTGAATGCGAAAATCGCGCGCCGCATGCAGTGAGAGATAAGACATGTCCGTTCGCCGATTAGCACCGAAGGAAGTCCAGCCCGCGAGCTTTGCGTTCACGGACGAGAACCTTGCCTTCGCCAAGCAGCAGATTGCGAAATATCCGGCCGGACGCCAGGCCTCGGCCGTCATCGCCATCCTCTGGCGCGTCCAGGAACAGCACGAGGGCTGGGTCTCGGAAGCCGCGATCCGCGCGGTCGCCGACCTGCTCGAGATGCCCTACATCCGCGTGCTTGAGGTCGCGACCTTCTACACGATGTTCCAGCTCGCACCTGTGGGCAAGAAGGCCCACGTCCAGGTCTGCGGCACCACGCCGTGTCGCCTGCGCGGCGCCGAAGACCTGATCCATGTCTGCGAGAGCCGGATCCATCACGATCCCTTCCATCTCTCCAAGGACGGCGATTTCAGCTGGGAAGAGGTGGAGTGCCTCGGTGCCTGCGTGAACGCACCGATGGTGCTGATCGGCAAGGACACCTATGAGGATTTGACCAAGGAAACCTTCGGCAAGGTGCTCGACGGCTTCGCCTCGGGCAATCCGCCGAAGCCCGGTCCGCAGAACGGCCGCCAGTTCTCCGCGCCGGCGGGCGGGCCGACCACTCTGAAGGAGACCTCCTGATGGGTCTTCTGTCCAATGCGATCAGGGGGAGCGAAGCCGTGCAGAAATGGGGCTTCATCGCCATGCATTCGGCGCTCGCCGCCACTTTCATGTTCCTGCTGCAGCGCTTCGTGATGAACGCAACGCAGGAAACCAGTCTGCTCTGGGCGCTGACCTTCGCCGTCTGCGCCGCCGGGCTTGCCTACAAGCAAGCCAACCGTTGATCGGAAAGCACTGACATGCTCGAGGACAAGGACCGCATCTTCAAGAACCTCTACGGCCTCCATGATTGGGGTCTGGAGGGCGCGCGGCGTCGCGGCGCCTGGGACGGTACGAAGAATATCATCGACAAGGGCCGCGACTGGATCATCAACGAGATGAAGGCGTCGGGCCTGCGCGGCCGTGGCGGCGCCGGCTTCCCGACCGGTCTGAAATGGTCCTTCATGCCGAAGGAATCGACCGACGGCCGTCCGAGCTATCTCGTCGTCAACGCCGACGAGTCCGAGCCCGGCACCTGCAAGGATCGCGAGATCATGCGGCACGATCCGCATCTCCTGATCGAGGGCTGCCTCATCGCCAGCTGCGCGATGAATGCGCATGCCTGCTACATCTATGTCCGCGGCGAGTTCATCCGCGAGCGCGAGCATCTCCAGGCCGCGATCGACCAGGCTTATGAGGCCAAGCTGGTCGGCAAGGACAACGTCAACGGCTGGCCGTTCGACATCTACGTCGCGCACGGTGCCGGCGCCTATATCTGCGGCGAAGAGACCGCGCTGCTCGAAAGCCTCGAAGGCAAGAAGGGCCAGCCGCGCCTGAAGCCGCCGTTCCCGGCCAATGTCGGCCTGTTCGGCTGCCCGACCACCGTCAACAACGTCGAGTCCATTGCGGTTGCACCGGACATCCTGCGCCGTGGCGCGGCCTGGTTTGCCGGCATCGGCCGTCCGAACAATGTCGGCACCAAGCTGTTTTGTATTTCCGGCCATGTCGAGCGGCCCTGCAACGTCGAAGAGGCCATGGGCATTCCATTCCGTGAGCTGATCGAGAAGCATTGCGGCGGCATTCGCGGCGGCTGGGACAACCTCAAGGCCGTGATCCCCGGCGGCTCGTCGGTGCGCATGGTGCCGGCGGAGCAGATCATCGACACGCCGATGGATTTCGACAGCTTGAGCAAGCTGCGCTCGGGCCTCGGCACCGCGGCCGTGATCGTGATGGACAAGTCGACCGATTTGATCCGTTCGATCGCCCGCATCTCCTATTTCTACAAGCACGAGAGCTGCGGCCAGTGCACGCCGTGCCGCGAGGGCACCGGCTGGATGTGGCGCGTGCTCACCCGCATGGCCGACGGCCGCGCCCACAAGCGCGAGATCGACATGCTGCTGGAGGTCACCAAGCAGGTCGAAGGCCACACCATCTGCGCGCTCGGCGACGCAGCTGCCTGGCCGATCCAGGGCCTGATCGCGCATTTCCGTCATGAGATCGAAGCGCGCATCGATGAGTATTCGCACAAGGCCGACATCGACGATGCCGGCGTCCGCGATCCCGTGAACATGGTCGCGGCGGAGTAGAGACAATGACCAAGCTCATCATCGACGGCAAAGAGATCGATGTCCCCGCCGATTACACGCTGCTTCAGGCATGCGAGGCGGCCGGCGCCGAGATTCCGCGCTTCTGCTATCACGAGCGCCTGTCGATCGCCGGCAATTGCCGGATGTGCCTCGTTGAAGTGAAGGGTGGCCCGAAGCCGGTCGCGAGCTGCGCCTGGGGCGTGCGCGATTGCCGTCCGGGTCCCAAGGGCGAGCCGCCGGAAATCTCCACGCGTTCGCCGATGGTGAAGAAGGCCCGCGAAGGCGTGATGGAATTCCTTCTCATCAACCATCCGCTGGACTGCCCGATCTGCGACCAGGGTGGCGAGTGTGACCTGCAGGACCAGGCGATGGGCTATGGTGTCGACACCAGCCGCTTCGCCGAGAACAAGCGCGCGGTCGAGGACAAGTACCTCGGCGCGTTGGTCAAGACCTCGATGAACCGCTGCATTCAGTGCACGCGTTGCGTCCGCTTCTCGGCGGAAGTTGCTGGCGCGCCTGAAATGGGTGCGACCGGTCGCGGCGAGGACATGGAGATCACCACCTATCTCGAGCACGCGCTGACCTCGGAGCTGCAGGGCAACCTCGTCGACATCTGTCCGGTCGGCGCCTTGACCTCGAAGCCCTATGCGTTCGCGGCGCGTCCGTGGGAGCTCGGCAAGACCCAGTCGATCGACGTCATGGACGGCGTGGGTTCTGCGATCCGCGTCGACACCCGCGGCCGTGAAGTGATGCGCGTGCTGCCGCGCATCAACGAGGCCGTGAACGAGGAGTGGATCTCCGACAAGACCCGCCACGTCGTCGACGGCCTGCGCACCCAGCGTCTCGACCGGCCCTATATCCGCGAAGCCGGCAAGCTGCGCGCGGCCAGCTGGCAGGAAGCCTTTGCGGCGATCGCGGCCAAGGCGGCCCGCACCGACGGCAAGCGCATCGGCGCGATCGCCGGCGATCTTTCCGGCGTCGAAGAGATGTTCGCGGTGAAGGATCTGCTCGCCAAGTTCGGCTCGGCCAATCTGGCGGTGCAGGGCGGCGACGCCTTCGATCCCGCGCTGGGCCGCGGCTCCTATATCTTCAATCCGACGCTGGCAGGCGTGGAGCAGGCCGATGCGCTGCTCATCGTCGGCGCCAATCCGCGGAAAGAGGCGGCCGTGTTCAACGCCCGCATCCGCAAGCGCTGGCGCGCCGGTGGCTTCAAGGTCGGCGTGATCGGCGCCAACGCCGATCTGACCTACGACTATGATCACCTCGGTGCTGGCACCGAGACGCTCAGTGAGCTCGCGTCCGGCAAGCACTCCTTCATGGACGTGCTGAAGAACGCGAAGAATCCGATCATCCTGGTCGGCGCAGGCGCCGCCTCGCGTCACGATGGCGCTGCCATTCTCGCCGCCGCCGCCAAGCTCGCGCTCGACGTCGGCGCGGTGAAGGACGGCTGGAACGGCTTCGGCGTGCTGCACGAGACCGCTTCGCGCGTCGGCGCGCTCGACATCGGCTTCGTCGCCGGTCAGGGCGGCTTGAATGCCGCGCAGATGACGACCTTCGGCACGCTCGACTTGCTGTTCCTGCTCGGCGCCGACGAGATCAAGGCGCCTGACGGCACCTTCGTGGTCTACATCGGCACCCATGGTGATCGCGGCGCGCATCGCGCCGACGTGATCCTGCCGGCGGCTGCCTACACCGAGAAGTCCGCGATCTACGTCAACACCGAAGGTCGCGTGCAGATGACCGGCCGCGCCGCGTTCCCGCCGGGCGAAGCCCGCGAGGATTGGGCGATCATCCGTGCGTTGTCGGAAGCGCTCGGCAAGAAGCTCGGCTACGACTCCCTTGGCGCGCTGCGCCAGGCGATCTTCAAGGCCGTGCCGCACCTGATCCGCCTCGACCAGATCGAGGCAGGCTCCGCCGACCAGATCAAGAAGCTGGCGGGGAAGGGCGGTTCGCCCGAGAAGGCGCCGTTCAAGGCTGTCATCGACGACTTCTATTTGACCAACCCAATCGCGCGTGCGTCCGCCGTGATGGCGGAATGCTCGCGGCTTGCCTCCGGGCAGATGCTGACCGCAGCGGAGTGAGCCGATGGAATTCTTCGAAAGCGCATTCTGGACCGGTTTCCTCTGGCCGCTGATCATCATGATCGCGGAGAGCGTGCTGGTGCTCGTCGTCCTGCTGGTCGCGATTGCCTACATCCTGCTTGCCGACCGCAAGATCTGGGCGGCAGTGCAGATCCGTCGCGGTCCGAACGTGGTCGGGCCCTGGGGCCTGTTCCAATCCTTCGCTGACCTTCTGAAGTTCGTGCTGAAGGAGCCGATCATTCCGGCCGGCGCCAACAAGGGCGTCTTTCTCCTTGCTCCCTTGGTCTCGTGCGTGCTCGCGCTCGCGGCCTGGGCGGTGATCCCGACCAATCTCGGCTGGGTGATCTCCGACATCAATGTCGGCATCCTCTTCATCTTCGCGATCTCGTCGCTGTCGATCTACGGCATCATCATGGCCGGCTGGTCGTCGAACTCGAAATATCCGTTCCTGGCGGCGCTGCGCTCGGCGGCGCAGATGGTGTCGTATGAAGTCTCGATCGGCTTCGTCATCATCACGGTGCTGCTTTGCGCCGGCACGCTGAACCTCTCGGGCGTGGTCGAGGCCCAGCATGCGCGCGGTCTCGCCGGCCTGATCGGGCTGCCGCAGCTCACTATCCTGAACTGGTATGTGTGGCCGCTGTTCCCGATGTTCGTGGTGTTCTACGTCTCGGCGCTGGCGGAAACCAACCGTCCGCCCTTCGACCTCGTTGAAGCGGAATCCGAGCTCGTTGCCGGCTTCATGGTCGAATACGGCTCGACACCGTATCTGCTGTTCATGCTCGGCGAATACGTCGCGATCGTCACGATGTGCGCGATGGCGACCATCCTGTTCCTCGGAGGCTGGCTGCCACCGGTCGACCTGCCGCCCTTCAACTGGGTGCCGGGGATCATCTGGTTCTCGCTCAAAGTCTTCTTCATGTTCTTCCTGTTCGCGATGGCAAAGGCGATCGTGCCGCGCTACCGCTACGACCAACTGATGCGCCTCGGCTGGAAGGTGTTCCTGCCGCTGTCACTGGCGATGGTGGTCGTGGTGGCAGGCGTGCTGCAGTTCGCCGGCATCGCGCCGAAGTGAGGGCCGTCATGGGTATCAACATCAACGCCACTGCACGCTCGCTCCTGCTGTCGGAATTCGTCTCGGCGTTCTTCCTCGCCATGCGCTATTTCTTCCAGCCGAAGCCGACGCTGAATTATCCCTTCGAGAAGGGCCCGATCTCACCGCGCTTCCGAGGCGAGCATGCGCTTCGCCGCTATCCGAACGGCGAAGAGCGCTGCATCGCCTGTAAGCTGTGCGAAGCGATCTGCCCGGCGCAGGCCATCACTATCGAGGCCGGCCCGCGCCGCAACGACGGCACCCGCCGCACCGTGCGCTACGACATCGACATGGTGAAGTGCATCTATTGCGGCCTCTGCCAGGAGGCCTGTCCGGTCGATGCCATCGTCGAAGGCCCGAACTTCGAGTTCGCGACCGAGACCCGCGAGGAACTGTTCTATGACAAGGCCAAGCTGCTCGCCAACGGCGACCGCTGGGAACGCGAGATCGCAAAGGCGATCGAGCTCGACGCGCCTTACCGGTGAGATGAGAACATGATCCTTCCCGCACTGTTCTTCTATCTCTTCGCCGGCGTCTGCGTCGCCTCGGCGGTGATGGTGATTGTCTCGCGCAATCCCGTGCACTCCGTGCTGTTCCTGATCCTCGCCTTCGTCAACGCCTCCGGCCTGTTCGTGCTGATGGGCGCCGAGTTCCTCGGCATGATGCTGATCGTCGTCTATGTCGGCGCGGTCGCGGTGCTGTTCCTGTTCGTCATCATGATGCTCGATGTCGACTTCCTCGAGCTGCGCGAAGGCTTCATTCAATATCTGCCGGTGGGTGTCGTGATCGGCGGCATCTTCCTGTTCGAGCTGCTCTTGACCGTGGGCGCCTGGGTCATCAACCCCAGCGTCAGCAAGACCATCACTGCGCCGATCCCGACCAACGTCTCGAACACCGAGGCGCTGGGGCTGGTGCTCTATACGAAATACATCCACTACTTCCAGCTCTCGGGCATGGTGCTGCTGGTCGCCATGATCGGTGCCATCGTGCTGACGCTGCGCCACAAGGCGAGCGTGAAGCGGCAGGACATCAACGTTCAGAACGCACGCACGCCTGACATGGCGATGGCGATGCGCAAGGTGGCGCCGGGGCAGGGGCTCTCGGATGCGGACTCTGCGGAGTGGGTGAAATGACGATCGGGCTCGGACATTACCTGGCGGTCGGCGCGATCCTGTTCACGCTGGGGATCCTCGGCATCTTCCTGAACCGCAAGAACATCATCGTCATCCTGATGTCGATCGAGCTGATCCTGCTCTCGGTCAACATCAACCTGGTGGCATTCTCGACCTTCCTCGGCGACATCGTCGGTCAGGTCTTCGCGCTGCTGGTCTTGACCGTTGCAGCCGCCGAAGCCGCGATCGGTCTCGCCATCCTGGTGGTCTATTTCCGCAACCGCGGCTCGATCGCGGTTGAGGACGTCAATCTGATGAAGGGCTGAGCGCAGTCATGGTTCAGGCAATTGTCTTTCTGCCTCTGCTGGGTGCCATTCTCGCCGGCCTGATCGCGCTGTTTGGCGCGCATGGCCGCAATCCCTCGGGCGACCAAGTCGAGCATCACGGTGATCACGGTCACGGCGACGCGCATGCGTCCGCCGCCCATGACGATCATGGCCATGACGATCACGCACACGACGACCATGGCCATGGCCCGGTCGAGCCGGCGGCCGCCGGCTCGCGCGGTGCCGAGCTGATCACCACGGCATTGCTGTTCGTGTCGGCGGCGCTGTCCTGGATGACGCTGACCAATGTCGGCTTCCTGCACCACGAAGTCGCCCAAATTCAACTGCTGCCCTGGATCTTCTCCGGTGACCTCCAGGTCTGGTGGACGCTGCGCGTCGACACGCTCACCGCCGTGATGCTGGTGGTGGTGACCACCGTGTCCTCGCTCGTGCACCTCTATTCCATCGGCTACATGGACGAGGATCCGAACCGGCCGCGCTTTTTCGGCTATCTCAGCCTGTTCACCTTCGCCATGCTGATGCTGGTGACTGCCGACAACCTCGTGCAGCTGTTCTTCGGCTGGGAAGGCGTGGGTCTGGCGAGCTACCTGCTGATCGGCTTCTGGTACCAGAAGCCGTCGGCGAACGCCGCGGCCATCAAGGCTTTCGTGGTCAACCGCGTCGGCGATTTCGGGTTTGCGCTCGGCATCTTCTCGATCTTCATGCTGACGAACTCGACCGACTTCGAGACGATCTTTCATGCGGCGCCGGGCTTGACCGGCAAGACCATCGACTTCCTCGGATGGCACGCCGACGCGCTGACCCTGACGTGTCTGTTGCTGTTCATGGGCGCGATGGGCAAGTCGGCGCAGTTCCTGCTGCACACCTGGTTGCCGGACGCGATGGAAGGCCCGACCCCCGTGTCGGCGCTGATCCACGCCGCGACCATGGTCACCGCCGGCGTGTTCATGGTGGCGCGCCTGTCGCCGCTGTTCGAGCTCGCTCCGAACGCGCAGGCCGTCGTGATGTTTTTCGGCGCGACCACGGCGTTCTTCGCCGCGACCATCGGTCTCGTCCAGAACGACATCAAGCGCATCGTTGCGTATTCGACCTGTTCGCAACTCGGCTACATGTTCGTGGCAATGGGAGCAGGGGCCTATTCGGTCGGCATGTTCCATCTGTTCACGCACGCCTTCTTCAAGGCGCTGCTGTTCTTGGGCTCCGGCTCGGTGATCTACGCGATGCACCACGAGCAGGACATCCGCAACATGGGCGGCCTGTGGAAGAAGATCCCGTATACGTACTTCGTGATGTGCATCGGTACGATGGCGCTGACCGGGTTTCCGTTCTTTGCGGGCTTCTTCTCCAAGGACGCGATCATCGAGTCCGCTTACGCCGCGCATAATCCGTTCGCGACCTACGCCTACATTCTGACGATTGTGGCGGCAGGGCTCACCTCGTTCTATTCGTGGCGGTTGATCTTCAAGACGTTCTGGGGCGAGCCCCACGACCAGGAGCACTACGAGGCGGCTCATGAAAGCCCGATCTGGATGCTGATTCCGATCGGCGTTCTCGCCGTGGGCTCCTTGGCGGCCGGTATGCCCTTCAGGGAGTACTTCGTTGATCCCCACGGTGTGGAGGAGTTCTTCCGCGAGTCCGTGAAGATGAATCCGCACATCCTCGAAGACATGGAACACATGCCATGGCTGCTCGGGCATCTGCCGACGCTGATGATGCTGCTGGGCTTGCTGATCTCGTACATCTTCTATGTCAGCCGGCCCTACATCCCCGTGCGGCTCGCTGAAGAACAGCCGATGCTCTACAAGTTCCTGCTCAACAAATGGTACTTCGACGAGCTCTATGACCTCATCTTCGTCCGTCCGGCGAAGTGGATCGGCTACCAGCTCTGGAAGAAGGGCGACGGCTTCATCATCGATGGCTTCGGCCCCGATGGCATCTCGGCCCGCGTGCTGGATGTCACCCGCAACGTGGTGAGGATCCAGACCGGCTATCTCTATCACTACGCGTTCGCCATGCTGATCGGCGCCGCCGGCCTGATCACCTGGTTCATGTTCGGCTTTGGAGGCCAGTAAATGACAACCTGGCCCATCCTTTCGGTCACGACGTTCCTGCCGCTGGTCGGCGCGATCATCGTTTACCTGAGCCGCGGTGATGACGAGGCGTCCAAGAGCAATTCGCGCTGGATCGCGCTCTGGACCACGCTGATCACCTTCGCCGTGTCGGTGCTGCTGGTCATGCGCTTCGACCCGTCGAATGCCGACTTCCAGTTCGTCGAAAAGGCGAGCTGGCTTGCGACCGGCATCACCTACCACATGGGCGTCGACGGCATTTCGCTGCCGCTGGTGATCCTGACCACTGCGATCATGCCGTTCTGCATCATCGCGAGCTGGAAGGCGATCACGAACCGCGTCCGCGAATACATGATGGCGTTCCTGATCCTGGAAACGCTGATGATCGGCACCTTTTCGGCGCTCGATCTCGTGCTGTTCTACCTGTTCTTCGAAGGCGGCCTGATCCCGATGTTCCTGATCATCGGCGTCTGGGGCGGTCCGCGCCGGGTCTACGCGTCGTTCAAGTTCTTCCTCTACACGTTGCTCGGCTCGGTCCTGATGCTGCTCGCCATCATGGCGCTGTACTGGAACGGCGGCACCACCGACATCCCGACCCTGATGCACACGGCCGTGCCGCGGTCGTTGCAGACCTGGGCGTGGCTCGCCTTCTTCGCCTCGTTCGCGGTGAAGATGCCGATGTGGCCGGTGCACACCTGGCTTCCCGACGCGCACGTCGAGGCGCCGACCGCGGGCTCCGTGGTCCTCGCCGCGATCCTGCTGAAGATGGGCGGCTACGGCTTCCTGCGCTTCTCGCTGCCGATGTTCCCGCTGGCCTCGCATGATTTCGCGCCGCTGGTCTTCACCATGTCCGCGATTGCCATCATCTACACCTCGCTGGTGGCGCTGATGCAGGAGGACATGAAGAAGCTGATCGCGTACTCGTCGGTCGCGCATATGGGCTTCGTGACCATGGGCATCTTCGCCGGCACCATGCAGGGCGTTGCCGGTGGCATGTTCCAGATGATCTCGCACGGCATCGTCTCCGGCGCGCTGTTCCTTTGCGTCGGCGTCGTCTACGACCGTCTGCACACCCGCGAGATCGCGGCCTATGGTGGCCTCGTCAACCGGATGCCGCTCTACGCGCTGGCCTTCATGGTCTTCACCATGGCCAATGTCGGTCTGCCCGGCACCTCTGGTTTCGTCGGCGAGTTCATGACGCTGCTCGGCACCTTCAAGGTCTCGATCCCGACCGCGTTCTTCGCCACCTTCGGCGTGATCCTGTCGGCCGGCTACGCGCTGTGGCTTTACCGCAAGGTCGTGTTCGGGGCGCTGGTCAAGCCGTCGCTGATGAGCATGAAGGATCTCACGCTGCGCGAATGCGTGACGCTGTTCCCGCTGATCGCGCTGACGATCCTGTTCGGCGTCTATCCGAAGCCGGTGCTCGACATGTCGGCCGCTTCGGTCCAGCAACTCGTCAATAATTACAACACCGCTGTGACGGCCGTGAAGGCCGCCGCACTGCTCCAGTGATCGGGCAGGTCAGGATATCGCCATGAGCATTACGACTGCAGGTTATCAACTGGCGCCGGTGCTGCCCGAGCTCGTGCTCGCGATCGGCGCCATGGCGCTTCTGATGCTCGGCGCTTATCGCGGGCAGGGGACCACCAGCACGGTCACCACGCTCGCGGTGCTGCTGCTGATCGTAGTCGGCGTGCTCGAATACATGCTGCCGGCAGGCAAGCAGGTAACCTTCGGCGGCAGCTTCATCGTCGACGACTTCGCCCGCTTCATGAAGATCCTGGCCCTGGTCGGTTCAGCGGTGACGCTGATCCTGTCGACCGAGTTCCTGGCCGACCCGTCGCGCCGGATCTTCGAATACGCGATCCTGGTCCTGCTCTCGACGCTCGGCATGATGGTGCTGATCTCGGCCGGCGATTTGATCACGCTCTATCTCGGCCTCGAGCTGATGTCGCTCGCGCTCTATGTCGTGGCGGCCTCGAACCGCGACAACGCCAAGTCGACCGAGGCCGGCCTGAAGTACTTCGTGCTGGGCGCGCTGTCCTCGGGCATGCTGCTGTACGGCTCCTCGCTGGTCTATGGCTTCACTGGCACCGTGAGCTTCACCGGCATCGCCGCGGCTGCAACCGTCTCGAATGTCGGTCTCGTGTTCGGCCTGGTGTTCCTGCTCGCCGGTCTCTGCTTCAAGGTTTCGGCCGTGCCGTTCCACATGTGGACGCCAGACGTCTATGAAGGCGCGCCGACGCCGGTTACCGCCTTCTTCGCCTCCGCGCCGAAGGTTGCCGCGCTTGCGGTCTTCACCCGCGTCACGCTGACGGCATTCCCCGGCATCGTCTCGCAGTGGCAGCAGATCCTGGTGTTCGTGGCGATCGCCTCGATGGTGCTGGGCTCGTTCGCCGCGATCGGCCAGAGCAACATCAAGCGCCTGATGGCGTATTCCTCGATCGGCCATATGGGCTTTGCGCTGGTTGGCCTTGCCTCCGGCACCGTCGAGGGCGCGCAGGGCGTGCTGATGTACATCGTGATCTATGTCGCGATGACGCTCGGTTCGTTCTCGATCATCCTCGCCATGAAGCGCAACGGTCAGGCCGTCGAGCAGATCAGCGATTTTGCCGGTCTCTCGCGCACCAACCCGCTGCTGGCCTTTATGTTCGCGATGCTGCTGTTCTCGCTCGCGGGCATTCCGCCGCTCGCCGGCTTCTTCGCCAAATGGTACGTCTTCGTCGCCGCCATCAAGGCGAACTTGTTCACGCTCGCCGTGATTGGCGTGCTCTCCAGCGTCGTAGGCGCCTACTACTATCTCACCATCGTCAAGACGATGTACTTCGACGAGCCGGCCGGCCAGGTCGATCCCGTCCGCGTCGAGGTCAAGACGGTGCTGGCGGTCGCGGGCCTGTTCAACATCCTGTTCGCCCTGTTCGCGGGTCCGGTGGTGAGCGTTGCGTCCGCCGCCGCCAAGTCGCTGTTTTAGGATGGGGTTCGCGCTCGGTCCTCGCGCATTGGCCGCGGGCTACAAGCTCGCCGCCCTTGAGCGGACCGGCTCGACCAACGCTGACGCCATCGCAGCGGCTCGCGCCGGCGAGCGCGGCCCGATCTGGTTCGTGACATCAGAGCAGACGGCGGGACGTGGCCGCCGCCAGCGCCCCTGGATCGCGCCGAAAGGCAATCTCGCGGCCAGCGTCCTCGAAGTCCTCGACGTCGCGCCTGCCGTTGCCGCCACGATCGGCTTCGCTGCAGGGCTCGCTGAAGAAGCCGCCCTTGAGAGAGTCAGCCTCGAAGCCGCAATGCGGCTCGGGCCTGACCGGCCGCGCTACACCCTGAAATGGCCGAATGACGTCCTCGCCAACGGCAAGAAGTTGGTCGGCATTGGTCTTGAGGCCGAAGCGGTCGGCGATCGTCTGGCCATCGTCGTCGGCATCGGAACCAACATCGTCGCTGCCCCGGAGGGAACGCCGATACCGGCGGTGTCGCTCGTAGCCCTCGGCGTCCAGATCAGCGCGGAAGAGCTGTTTTCGGCGCTATCGGACGCCTGGGTCGAGTTCCGCGGAATCTGGGACAATGGACGCGGCTTTGCTGAAATACGTAAACTGTGGCTGGAGCGCGCGGCTCGCCTGGGCGAGCCGATCGCGATCCACACGGGAACCATGGTCTTGGAAGGCATTTTTGACACGATCGACGACACCGGCTGCCTGATCGTCCGCACCGCGGAGGGGCGGTTCGTGCCGATCGCTGCGGGCGAGGTGTTCTTCGGCCCGGTGCGTTCGGTAGGAGCTGCGTGATGGCGAGGCCCGACGAACTGTTATTCGCGCCGCTCGGCGGTGTCGGCGAGATCGGCATGAATCTGTCGATCTACGGCCTTGGCAACCGGCAGCAGCGTTCCTGGCTTGCGGTCGATCTCGGCGTCTCCTTTGGCGACGAGGAGCATCTGCCCGGCATCGACCTGATCATGCCGGATATCAGCTTCCTGGAGAAGGAGCGCAAGAACCTGATGGGCCTGGTGCTGACGCACGCCCATGAGGACCATTTCGGCGCGATCATCGATCTCTGGCCCCGGCTGAAATGCCCGATCTACGCGACGCAGTTCAGCGCGGCGCTGTTCGAGGCCAAATGCGCCGCCGAGCGCAACGCGCCGAAGATCCCCGTCACCGTGGTCCCGTCCGGGGGGCGTATCGACGTCGGTCCGTTCAATGTCGAATTCATCCCGGTCGCGCATTCGATTCCCGAGGCGCATGCGCTGGCGATCCACACTGACGCGGGCATCGTTCTGCACACCGGCGACTGGAAGATCGACCCGACCCCGACGCTTGGCCGTCCGACCGACGAGAAGCGGCTGCGAGAGCTCGGCGAGGAGGGCGTGCTCGCCTTGATCGGCGATTCCACCAACGCCGTGCGCGACGGCCGCTCGCCGTCGGAGGCCGAGGTCGCCCGCACCATCATCGACCTCGTGAAATCAGCCAAGGGCCGCGTCGCGGTCACGACCTTTGCCTCCAACGTCGCACGCATCAAGGCCGTGGCCGATGCGGCGAAAGCCGCCGACCGCGAGGTCGTCGTGGTCGGTCGCGCCATGGAGCGTGTGGTGCAGGTTGCGCGCGAAACCGGCTTTCTCGACGGCGTGCAGAATTTCCGCTCGCCGGAGGTCTACGGTCATCTGCCGCAGGACAAGGTGCTGGCGCTCTGCACCGGCAGCCAAGGCGAGTCCCGCGCGGCACTGGCCCGTATCGCCAATGACGATCATCCTGAGATCACGCTCAACCGCGGCGACAGTGTGATCTTCTCCTCGCGCACCATCCCGGGCAACGAGAAGGCGGTCGGCTCGATCATCAACAATCTGGTGCTGCAGGGCGTCGAGGTCCTGACCGATCGTGACCATCTGGTCCACGTGTCAGGCCATCCGCGCCGCGACGAGCTGCGCGACATGATCTCCTGGGTGAAACCGCAGCTGCTGATCCCCGTGCATGGCGAAGCCCTGCACCTGAACGAGCACGCAAAACTCGCGCGCGCCGCCGGCGTGCCGCGGGTCCTGGTCATTCGCAACGGCGATCTCGTCAAGCTCGGCCCCGGCGATCCCGGCGTGGTCGGCGAGGTGCCGTCGGGCCGGCTCTACAAGGATGGCAACATCCTCGAGGATTCCAAATCCCGCGCGGTGGTCGAGCGCCGCCGCATGGCCTTCTCCGGCTGCGCCTTCGTCGCCATCGCCATGACTGCGCAGGGCGAGCTTGTCGACGAGCCCGAGGTCGATCTGGTCGGCATCCCCGAGAAGAACCGGGCCGGCGAGCCGCTCGACGACATCGTCTTCGATGCCGTGATGTCCACGGTGGAGAGCTTGCCGAAGGCACGCCGGAGGGATCCGGATGCGTTGGCTGAATCGGTGCGACGCGCCGTCCGGGCCGTCATCAACGAACATTGGGGCAAAAAGCCCCCCTGTCTGGTCCACGTCCTGACAGTGTAACGGGGAGAAAACCATGCTGGGTCGCCTCAACCACGTCGCGATCGCGACCAGGGATGCCGTCAAGTCCGCACGGATCTACGGCGCGGCGTTCGGGGCGCAGATTTCGGAGGCCGTGCCGCTGCCCGAGCATGGCGTCACCACCGTGTTCGCGACGCTGCCCAACACCAAGATCGAGTTCATCGAGCCGCTCGGCGAGACCTCGCCGATCGCAAAATTCCTCGAGCGCAATGCCGACGGCGGCATCCACCACGTCTGCTACGAGGTCGTCGACATCATCACCTCGCGCGATACGCTGGTGAAGGAGGGCGCCCGCGTGCTCGGTGACGGCGTGCCGAAGATCGGCGCCCACGGCAAGCCGGTGCTGTTCCTGCATCCAAAGGACTTTTCCGGCGCGTTGGTCGAAATCGAGCAGGCGTAAGACCGAACCATGGCCATCCAGATCTCAACCGCGCTCGCGATCTACTTCGTCATCTGGTGGCTCGCGCTGTTCCTGACACTGCCGTTCGGCGTGCGCAGCCAGCACGAGGACGGCGGCGGCCCGCCCGGCACCGACCCCGGCGCACCTGTGCTGACAGGGATGAAGCGCAAGCTGATCTGGACCACGATCATCTCCGCGGTCATCTATGGCCTCGGAATTGCGGCCTATCACGCCGGCTATCTCTCGCTCGAGCGTCTCTCGAGATTGATGGGAATGCCGTTTTAGGCTTTCCTGCCAGAGCTCCTTGCTGATTTTTCGGCGTTGCGTCGTTGTTGGGGGACCGAATGACTTTTCAGAGGATCGCCGTCGCGCTTCTCGTGTTGATCGTCGCTGCGCTCGGCGGCATCGGCTATTTCGAATGGAAGATGGCTGTGCAGGTGCGAACGCTGAAGGCGTTCGTCGAGGGCTATGTCTTCAATGAAGCCGTGATGGCCTGCGAGCAGGCCAAGAGCTCGACGCCGTTCAAGTGGAACGGTGGGAAAAGCACCTCGGTCATCGGGCTGAACTCGGTCAAGCTGGACAAATACACGGTCAGCGCCAGCTACACGCTGGTGGCGGATAACGTTTATTGTGATTACGATCCCATCAAAAGAAAGGCCGAGATCGGCTCGAGCTTCCTGGAGCGGGAGTAACGATCCGGCCCATGCAAATGGGATGGGATCGTCATGGCTCAGGGGCAGGGGGACTATCGGATTCTTCAGGAGGCAGCCTTGCGGGATTATCTCGCAGGCCTGCCTGACATCGCAGCGCTGCTCGGCGGCGCGCCGGCGGCCTGGGCGATTACCGAAGTCGGCGACGGCAATCTCAACCTCGTTTTCATCGTGAAGGGCGCAAGTGGCGGCATCGCCGTGAAGCAGGCGTTGCCTTATGTTCGCCTTGTCGGCGAGAGCTGGCCGCTGCCGCTGTCGCGGGCCCATTACGAATATCTCGCGCTGTCCCGGCAGGCTCAGCTCGCGCCCGGCCTCGTGCCGGCGCTGCTGCACCACAACGAGACGCTGGCGCTCACCGTGATGGAGCTGCTCGAGCCCCACATCATCATGCGCAAGGGGCTGGTCGCGGGCACGCGCTATCCTGATTTCGTCGACGACATCACCACCTTCATCGCGCGGACATTGTTCTTCACCTCCGACCTCGCGCGCACGGCCGCGGAGAAGAAGGAGGCCATCGCTTCCTTCGCCGGCAACCATGCGCTGTGCAAGATCACCGAGGATTTGATCTTCACCGATCCCTACCGCATCGCCGAGCAGAACCGCTGGACCGCGCCCCATCTCGACGCGCTCGCGGCAGACTTGCGCGACGACATGGAGCTGCATGTCGCGATCTCGCGTCTGAAGCTGAAATTCATGGCAAGCCCGGAAGCGTTGCTGCATGGCGATCTCCACACCGGCTCGATCATGGTGACCGAGAGCCAGACGCGGGTGATCGATCCTGAATTCGCCTTCTATGGCCCGATGGGCTTCGACGTCGGCGCGGTGCTGGCCAACCTCCTGATGGCCTATTTTGCTTCCGCCGGCCACGAGCGCGCGCCGGGCGAGCGGCAGGCATTTGAGGCCTGGGTGCTGGAGACGGTCGAGCAGGTCTGGAGCGGGTTCGCGCGAAAGTTCCTCGATCTCTGGCGGACGGAGGCCCGCGGCGATGCCTATCCGGTCTCGCTCTTTGCCGGCGAAAAGGGCGCAGCACGGCTGGAAATCGAGCGGCAAGCCTATATGCAGCGCTTGTTCACCGACACGATCGGCTTTGCCGCAGCCAAAATCATCCGCCGCATCTTCGGTCTTGCCCACAACATCGACTTCGAGCTGATCGAGGATCCCAGGAAGCGTGCGGTCAGCGAAGCCCGTGCCGTCAGGCTCGCGCGCGGGATGATGGTCGAGGCGGCGGCGTTTCGGACGATCGCCGAGGTCACCGGCGCGGCGCGAAAGCTGCGGGATTGGCAGCCGGAGCTGTCGGGTTGAGAGGGCCTCGATAGATCGACAGAGATCTTTGGGCCGTTTGACGATTCCTTTGCCGCGTCGATCGCGAAAAAAGGTTCACTGTTCCCGTCGCTCGATGACGCACCGCGTCATCAGGCGCCTTGCATCGCTGGGGTCGCAAAACGACGCTTGCGTTCGACGGGCAGTGGATGATCAAATCCCTGATCGGAATACCTGCGTTGGGGGACACACGATGTTCAGGATGATTGCGATCGTCGCGGGGTTGGGTCTGGCGCTCGCCGGTTCGGCGGAGGCCCAGACACCGCGCAAGGGCGGAACCATCCGCATGACGGCGCCCTATGGCTCGAGCTTCACGAGTCTCGACATCCACACCACCCAGCGCGCCCAGGACGAGATCTACGCCAAAGGCCTGCATCGCTCGCTCTACATCTGGGATTCCGCGGAAGGAAAGCCGGTTCCCGAACTGGCGAAGGAGGTCATCGTCTCCGGCGGCGGGCTCGTCTACACCTTCAAACTTCGCGACGACGCCTATTTCCACAACGGCCGCAAGATGACGGCTGACGACATCATCTGGTCGTTCAACCGCATCATGGACGGCACCAAGGCCTATCCCGGCGCGCGTTATGTCCGCATCATCGAGGGCGCGGCCGCGGTGGAGAAGGGGCAGGCGAAGGAGATCTCCGGCCTGAAGAAGATCGACGACTTCACCGTCGAGATGAAGCTGACCGAGAAGGTCGAGCCCGGTTTCTATTTCTTCACCGCACTGACCTCGATCTATCCCGCCGACGAGGCCGCCAAGGACAGCTTCATCCAGCATCCGATCGGCCTCGGTCCGTTCAAGTTCGTCGAACACGTGCCGGGCTCGCGCATCGTGATGGAGCGCTGGGAGAAGTTCTACAAGCCCGGCAAGCCCTATGCCGACAAGCTCGTCGTGTCGGTCATGGGCGAGGCGGCTGCGCGCGACGTGGCCTTCCGCAACAAGGAGATCGACACCTCCGTGCTCGGCCCGGCACAATATGTCGCCTATCAGGCCGATCCCAATCTCAAGGGGACCATTGCCGAGGTCGCCGAGGTCTTCACCCGCTACATGGGCATGAACCCTACGTTCAAGCCGTTCTCAGACAAGCGCGTCCGGCAGGCGATCAACTACGCGATCGACACCGATTTGATCATCAACAAGCTGGTCAAGGGCAAGGCCTATCGCGCCACCAGCTGGCTGCCGCTGACCTCGACGGCCTACGACAAGACGATGAAGCCGTACCCGTATGATCCCGCCAAGGCCAAGCAGTTGCTGGCTGACGCCGGCTACCCCCAGGGCTTCGAATTCGAATGGACCACCAGCCAGAACGAAAGCTGGGGCCTGCCGATCGTCTCGGCCGTGATCCCGATGCTGGACAAGGTCGGCATCAAGGTGAAGGTCAAGCAGGTCGAGGCCGCCGTGCTGTCGGAGGTGGTTCGCACCGGCGACTACCAGGCCTACATCTACTCGCAGCAGACCGGCCCGGACCCGCAAGCTGCGCTGAAGTGCTTCCACTCGTCGACGCCGCAATCGGCCTGCAACTACATGATTTTCAAGAACCCCGAGTTCGACAAGATCATGGATGAGGCAGGGCAGTCCGACGACAGCGCCAAGCGCACGCAGCTGCTCCAGAAGGCCAATGCGCTGCTCTATGACGAGGCGCCGGTCTGGTTCTTCAACTACAACAAGGCGGTCATGGCGGTGCAGCCCTGGCTCCACGGCGTTCAGCTCAATGCGACGGAGCTGACCCATCAGAACGTCGAAGAGCTCTGGGTCGACGAGACCTCACCTGCAAAGTGACACGCGTTCTCGTGCTCCTTCCATCGCTATCCTTTCATCGTCATGAGCGATGGAAGGAGGGAAGAAAGTGCCGATGCTCTCCTTCCTGATCCGTCGCCTCTTGCAGACCATTCCGACCGTGCTCGCCGTCGTGCTGCTGGTCTTCGTGCTGTTTAGCGTCGTTCCCGGCAGCATTGCCTCGACCATGAGCGACGACGTCGATCCCCAGGTCGAGCTTCGTCTGAAACAGCAGCTCGGCCTCAATGATCCCGTCTATGTGCGCTTCGGCAATTACATCGCCAAGCTCGCGACCGGTGATTTCGGGACATCGTTCCGGACGCGCGAACCCGTCATCAGCATGATCGCCAAGCGGGCATGGCCGACATTGCAGCTCATCTTCACCGCCATGGCGTTTTCCGTCGTGATCGGCGTGCCGCTCGGCTTCATCGCCGCATTGCGGCCGGGCGGTCTCGTTGACACGCTCGCGATGATCGTGGCGGTGTCGGGGCTGTCCATTGCCAAATTCTGGCTTGGATTGGTGATCATGTACGTCTTTGCGTTGAAGCTCGGCTGGCTGCCGAGTTTCGGCTACGGCGATGGCGGCCTGAAATATTTGCTGCTGCCTGCCATAACACTGGGCGTCTCGCCGATGGCGCTGTTTGCCCGGACGACGCGCGCTGCGACGCTCGAGATCATGTCGGCCGATTTTGTCCGCACCGCGCGCTCCAAGGGCATGAGCGAAACGCGGGTGGTGAAGTGGCATGTGATGCGCAATGCGCTCGTCATCATTCTCACCACCGTGGGCCTCCAGTTCGGCGGGCTGATGGGGCAGGCGGTCGTCGTCGAAAAACTGTTTTCCTGGCCTGGCATCGGCTCGCTGCTGGTCGACAGCGTCCTGCAACGTGACATTCCGGCCGTCCAGGGCTCCATCCTCGTGGTGGTACTGGCCTTTCTCGCGATCAATTTGCTGATCGATGTGCTCTACGGCGTGATCGATCCCAGGATCAGATACGCATGAAGCTCCGCGCCAATCTCATCATCGGCGGGGCCTTGTTCGCGCTCGCGATCCTGGTCGGCGTGCTCGCGCCCTGGCTCGCGCACACCGATCCCGTCATGGACGCCAACCTCATGAACGCGGAAGAGCCACCCAGTTGGATCTGGTGGTTCGGCACCGACGACCAGGGCCGCGACATCTATTCCCGCGTCGTCTACGGCGCGCGCGTCTCGCTGACGGTCGGCATCGTCTCGCAGCTCATCAACAGCGTGATCGGCGTGGCATTGGGCCTGAGCGCTGGCTATTGGGGCGGCTGGTGGGACGATGTCGTCAACGCGCTGACCAACGTCATGCTCGCGATCCCCTCGCTGATTTTCGCGCTCGCCATCATGGCGGTGCTCGGACCGGGCCTGACCAGCCTCCTGATCGCGCTCGGACTCACCAACTGGTCCTTTACCTGTCGCATCGCGCGCGCCTCGGCGCTGTCGCTGCGGAGCCAGGGCTACGTGCAGGCGGCCACCGTGCTCGGCTATGGCGATCTGCGTATCATGATCACGCAGCTGCTGCCGAATATGCTCGGGCCGATCGTCGTGATCGCCACGCTCGGCATGGGCAGCGCGGTGCTGTCCGAGGCCGCCTTGTCGTTCCTTGGCCTCGGCGTTCGCCCGCCATTCCCGAGCTGGGGCAGCATGTTGTCGGACGCGCGCGACCAGATCACCACGGCGCCGTGGCTGTCGGTCTTCCCGGGCCTTGCCATCTTCCTGACAGTGCTCGGGCTCAATTTGCTCGGCGACGGCCTGCGCGACATTCTCGATCCGCAATCGCGGAGCCGGCGGGCATGACGGGGACGCCGCTGATCGAGGTCGAGGACCTCCGCATCGATCTCGACGATGGATCGCGGCGCGTTGCCGCGGCGGAGAGCATTTCGTTCCGCATCGATCGCGGCGAGACCTTTGGCCTAGTCGGCGAATCCGGCTGCGGCAAGAGCATCACGGCGCTGGCTCTGATCGGCCTGTTGCGGCCGCCGCTGTCGATTGGGGGCGGCGTTATCAGGTTTGACGGGCGCGAGATCCAGCATTTGTCAGCCGCCGCCCAGCGCGACCTGCGCGGCAACAGGATCGCCATGATCTTCCAGGAGCCGATGACGGCGCTCAATCCGGTCTCACCGGTGGGACGGCAGATCGCCGAGATGTTCGTGCTGCACAAGGGCAAGAGCTGGCGGGAGGCCAACCAACTCGCGGTGGAGGCGCTGGCGAGCGTCCGTGTACCTGCGCCGGAGCGGCGCGTGAACGATTACCCGCACCAGCTCTCCGGTGGCATGCGCCAGCGGGTGATGATCGCGATTGCGCTCGCCTGTGGCCCGGATCTCCTGATCGCTGACGAGCCGACCACCGCGCTCGACGTGACCGTGCAGGCCGAGATCATCGAGCTGATGCGCAATCTCTGTGCCGAGCGCGGCACGGCCATCCTGATGATCAGCCACGATCTCGGCCTTGTCGCCAATGTCTGCCGCCGCGTCGCGGTGATGTATGCCGGCCGCATCGTCGAGGAGCGCGGCTCCGCCGATATTTTCAGCGCTCCCTCGCATCCCTACACGCAAGGCCTTGTCGCCTCGCTGCCGCGGCTGGGCAGCCGTGCTGCGCTGGGCAGGACGCGGCTGAAGGAGATCGCGGGTGTCGTTCCCGCGATCTCGCATTTCCCTGATGGATGCAGGTTCAATCCGCGTTGCACGCAGGCGACCGACATTTGCAGGACCGTCGTACCAACAGCGGATTTCCTGGAGGCGGGCGGTTTGGTGAGGTGTCATCACCATGCATGAGCCTGATAGGGCGGGCGACGATCTCATTCTCAGCGTCGAGGATCTCGCGGTTCATTTTCCTGTCGGAGGCGGTCTGTTCGGGCGCGGCCAGCGGCTGCTCCGCGCCGTCGACGGTGTCAGTCTCAAGCTGAAGCGCGGTGAATGCCTCGGCCTTGTCGGCGAGTCCGGCTCCGGCAAATCGACCGTCGCCTTGTCGATCCTCGGCCTGCTGGCACCGACACGCGGCCGCATCGTGCTGGACGGGCAGGTGGTGACATCAAGGCCTTCAGGCGATCGCAAGGCGCTGGCCCGCATCGTTCAGATGGTGTTTCAGGATCCCTACGCCTCGCTCAATCCGCGCCAGACCGTGCGCCGCACGCTGGAAGATCCCCTGCGTGTCCACGGCGTGACCGCAAAGAGCGAGATCGAGGACCGCGTTGCGACCATGCTGCGGCATGTCGGCCTGCGGCCCGAGCAGGCCGACCGCTATCCGCATGAATTCTCCGGCGGCCAGCGCCAGCGCATCGGCATTGCGCGCGCGCTGATCCTCAATCCCAGGATCGTCATCTGCGACGAGCCCGTCTCGGCGCTCGATGTCTCGATCCGCGCGCAGATCATCAACCTGCTGCTGGAGTTGAAGGAGACGCTCGGTCTCTCCTACATCATGATCAGCCACGACCTCGGCGTCGTCGAACATATGAGCGACCGCGTTGCCGTGATGTATCTCGGCCGCATCGTCGAGAACGGAGACTGGCGCGAGATATTCGAGCGGCCGGCGCACCCCTATACGCAGGCGCTGATCGCGGCGATCCCCGATCCCTTGCACCACGCACCGCTCGCGACCACAGGCGGCGACCTTCCAAACCCGCTCAATCCGCCGAACGGATGCGCCTTCAGTCCGAGGTGTCGTTACGCGGAGGATTTGTGCCGCCACGAGCCGGGGCCGGCGTTGGAAACGCGGCCCGACGGGCATACGGTGAGGTGCTGGCGGAGTGAGGAGATCAGTGCAATGAGCGCCGCCCTAGCATCATCCCCTTGAGGTGCAAGGCAATCGCGTATGAGGCAGTTCCTCTGCGGCGCATCCTTCGAGACGCCCGCCTCTGGCGGGCCCTCAGGATGAGGTCGGAGTGCGTGGCAGCAGTTTCAGCGGGCGCCAATGCCAGATAGCCTCATCCTGAGGAGACCGCGGAGCGGTCGTCTCGAAGGGCGAGGCGTGCGCACAGGTCGTTCAGAATCCCCATATGCGATTGCCCTGCCTCGATGTGGGGCAGGCGGCCATCGAGGGCAGACCCAAACCGAGCTGGTTAGCTTTCCCGATCAGATCTTGGGATGGAAATTCGATTGAAGCTGCAAATCCGCGGCCGAGAAGGACCCGGCGCCGACGGCGACATGTCCAATTGGCACGGTCAGGTTTTGCGCTACGCCCGTCCCCTTCAGCAATCCGGCGCGACGGTCCGGGTCGGGTTCACGGAAACTCCCGCCTGCGGCCAATATGCAGCTATCGACGGTGATCTGCCCGAGCAATTGGCTTCCAGACCCGAGGGTTGTTTCGCCAAAGACCGCCGCGCCGTTGAGATAGCGACCCTCGTCACCAATCGCTGTTGATGCGGCATGCCGATTGGCCTTGGCCGTGAAGCCGCCTTCGCCGAACTGATTGCGGCTGCCGATCCGGATAGCGCCGTGCGTCGCTTCAATGAGGGTATTCGCATGAAATGTGTTGCCGTCTCCGACTTCAAGCGTGCCGCCCTCGGAGCAAAAAAGATAGACGCCGGGGAAGAAGATATTATCGCGGCCGATCACGGCGCGCGCCGAAATGAGCACGGAATGCGGATCGTAGAAGATGTTGCCTCGCTTCGAGAGGTCAATCAATTGACCAATGGTCAGCAATTCCTTCTGGCGTCGGACTTCGTCGAGATATTCAGAAACTGACACGTTCACGCTGCTCCCATGGATTCCTTGTTATCACCGACACTATCGTGCAGTTTGATCGAGATCGAAGAGCCTTCCGGACGTTCGAGCCTATGCGAAACGAGCAGGTCTCGTCTTTGGCGTCAATCTGCTGCTGGAGTTGAAGGACACGCTCGGTACACCATTCGCCGCTGGCGACGACAGGGTGATTTGCCGAACCCGCTCCATCCGCCGAATGGATGCGCCTTCAGCCCGAAATGCCGCTATGCCGAGAATGTGTGCCGCCACGAGCCGGGGCCCGTGCTGGAGACGCGGCCGGATGGGCACGCGGTGCGGTGCTGGCGGAGCGAGGAGATTGCGGAGCGGATGGCGGTGGTCCCGGCCGAAGGCGCTCATCCCCGCAATGGAAGGGCGCGAGACGGCGTCGGCGCTCGGGTCCGAGGCAGACATTGAGCGACCAGGCATCGAACGCCGGCTTATGACCCATAGCCCTGCTCCATTCATTCCAGGTCTTTGCGGCATCAGCGCGGTGCTGACGAGACGAGTTATTTCGACTATCCTTATCAAGGCGGGGCAGGACAGGACCCACGGGGGCAGATCGATGAGCACGGTAAGAAGCGCTCTGGCACAGAAGAGTGGCGCCCTGATCCATGTACGTTCCGGCGACATGGTCATCGAAGCTTTGCGCCAGATGCGCGACAAGCGGGTGCGGTCGGTGCTGGTCATCGACGACGACAAGCTGGTCGGTATCGTGACCCAGGGTGACTGCGCCATCAAAGTGCTGCTGCCCGGCCTCGATGCGAAGCAGACGCCGGTGGGCCAGGTGATGACGGGCAACCCGGTGACGATCAAGCCGGACGATCCGCTGGACGCTTGCATGGCAATGATGGCTGCGCGCGGTTTTCGCCACCTGCCAGTGCTGGACGCGAGCAAGGTCGTGGGCGTGATCTCGGTCGGAGACGTCGTCAAGAACATCATCCGGGATTTGGAGCACAACGTGGACGACCTGATGGGTTACATCATGAAGGACGGCCCCGGAGGCTGACAGACGAACCGCGGTATTTCGGCGGCTGGACTGCGGAGGCGCTTATTTGCGCGAGGTATTTTGGCTTCTCGTTGCCTTACTTGTTTGCCCGGCGTCTTCCGCCGACGCCGCTGGCATCCAGCTTTTCAACCATGGCCCGAACTTGTCGGGTGCGATCTGGTATCCGTGCGAGGCCGAGCCGAAAAATGTGGAGCTCGGCGATCTGGCGGTGGGCGCCGACTATGGTCTCGTTGGCGCGAAGGATTGCCCCGTCACCGGGGTAAAGCTGCCGCTGGTCATCATCTCCCACGGCTACATCGGATGGTTCGGTGGCCACCATGACACGGCAGTTGCGCTAGCCGATGCCGGCTTCGTTGTCGCGGCCATCAATCATCCGGGCGACAACGGGAAAGATTCCACGAAAAGCGACGATCTGTCCTCCTTCTTGTCGCGTCCGGCAGACATGGTCCGTCTGCTCGATTTCATGCTGAAGGACTGGAAAGACAGGGCCGTCGTCGATCCGGCAAAGATCGGGTTGTTCGGATTCTCCAAGGGCGGTTACACGGGTTTGGCCCTGATCGGTGCCGCACCGGACTTCGGCCGAGTTGCGCGCGGTTGCACGGATGCGTCGAAGTTCTGTGAGCAGGTCCGCAGCGCCGACATTCCGGTTCCGCAGCAGGACAGACGTGTCCGGGCCGCGGTGATTGCCGAACCGCCGAGTGGCTTTTTCACAAATGACAATCTGTCCGCCATCAAGATTCCGGTTCAGTTTTGGCGCGCAGAACTGGCGACGGCGGGCGTCGACGTGGACCCCGCGGGCACCGCGCGCATCGCCCGGAGCCTGCCGGGAACGCCGGAGGTCCACAGCGTGCCGACCAGCCACTTTGCTTTCCTGGCACCATGCTCGCCGCAACTCACCGCCACGCTGCCTCGCATCTGCACGGAGCAGCCCGCGGGTTTCGATCGAGCGGCGTTCCACCAGGAATTCAATGCGAGCGTCGCGCGGTTTTTCCGCGAGCACCTTGTGCTTGGCGAGGCTGCTCGCTGAGGTTCGTCTCACCGAATGATTTTGACCAGGGCCGACTTATGGCAGCGGGCCATCGATGTCCAATGCTTTAACGGATGTCGGTTTCTTGGGCGTTGAAATCGCACATCCTCTAGCACTCCGTCATTGCGAGCGCAGCGAAGAAGTCCAGATTGTCGCTGCAGACAGATTTTTCGCTGCACTCGCAACGACGAGATTGGTGCAGCGAGCCTCGCTATCTCACCGTCATCCCCGCGTAACGGCGAAGCCGTTGTCGCTGGAGGTGGCCGCTTCTTCAGCGACCCTCGAGGGGTGACGGTCCGGCTAGTCTAGTAGCTTGGCTGTTTATCCTTCGAGGCTCTGCATGCGACGCGTTCGCATCGCCTGCCTCGCACCTCAGGATGACGGTTTGTCGTTCGGGTTCTTTGGGGGAGGCCGCCACCAACGCGCTCGCCGCTATGATGACATCATGCTCCTGTTTTGCCCGACGTGTCAAACTGTAGTTCGGAAACAGCGAAAATTCGTTCGCGCCAAATTCCCCAATGATTTGTACTGTGCATGGGGTTGTTTTCGCGGTTTGGTTTTGAGCGGCGACTAGTCCGCGGTTTTTTCTCTCAGCCGCTGCGCGTAGACGTTGATCACCAGCGCCGCCAGCAGGATCAGGCCGCGGATCAGGATCTTCAGGAAGCTGTCGATGTTGACGTGGTCGAGGCCGTTATTGAGCACACCGAGCACGAACAAGCCGACGATGGTGTTACCGATGCCGCCGCGGCCGCCGAACAGGCTGGTGCCGCCAACGACGACGGCGGCGATGGAGTCGAGGAGGTAGGTGTCGAACTCGTTCTGCTGCGCGCTGCCGAAATGGGCGACGCCCAGCATGCCGCCGACGCCGGAGCACACCGCCGAGATCACCATGACAGCGCCGAGGATGAGCTTGACGTTGAGGCCGGCATATTCGGCCGCCTCGCGATTGCCGCCGACCATGTAGACGTAGCGGCCGAAGCGCGTGTAGGTCAGCACCAGATGCCCGGCGAGCAGCATGATGGCGGCGACGATGACGATCCAGGGAATGCCGCCGATCGAGCCCGAGCCGAGCGTCGTGATGAGACCGGGCACCTTGTAGGCGATCTGCCCGCGCACCAGCATCGCAGAGATGCCGGCGGCGATCTGCATCATCGCGAGCGTCATGATGAAGGAGGGAATGCCGATCACGGTCAGCCCCAGCGCATTCACGAGGCCGAGCAGGGCGCAGAGCGCGATGGCGAGCAGGATCGCGGCGGCGCCGGGCAGCGGCAGATTGGCGATGTTGACGTAGGATTCCTGGACCGTGAAGAAGGCGACGGCGATGCCGGTGACGTTGGCGATGCTGGCGATCGAGAGGTCGATCTCGGCGCAGAGGATCACGAAGGTGAGTCCGACCGCGATGATGCCCGTCACCGACACCTGCGTCAGGATGTTGCCGAGATTGTCGATCGTCGCGAAGGAGGGGCTGGCGAAGGCGAAGAAGGCGGACAGGAAGATCAGCGTCAGGAACGGCGCGATATTGCGCATCTGCGAACGCAGGAAGGGCGCAAGGCCCCGTGGGCGCTGGCCCGCCGCTGATGCCGTCTCACTGCTCGCCATTGTGCTTCTCCGTCACGCTGCTTCCAGCAGGCGGTCTTTGCTGACCGGCTCGTTCTTGAATTCCCGCACCACCGCGCCGCGCTTGAGCACGAGGATGCGGTCGGCCAGCGACAGCACCGTTTCCGGCTCGGTCGACAGCACGATGATCGCGAGCCCCTTGGCGCGGAGGTCGCGGACGATGTTGATGACGTCGTTCTTGGCGCCGACATCCATGCCGCGGGTCGGCTCGCACAGCACCAGGAGCTTGGGCGGATAGGTCAGCCATTTTGCCAGCGCGACCTTCTGCTGGTTGCCGCCGGAGAGCATGCCGAGGTCGAGGCCGACCACGGGCGGCCTGATCTGGAGTTGCTCGACCTGGCGCTGGGCGATCTCGCGCTCCTGCGCCGGCTTGAGCAGCAACGACGAGATGCGGTCCAGGATGCTGATCGAGATATTCTTGAAGACCGGCTCCTGGTGAAACAGCATCGCGCGCCGGCTCTCCGGCACCAGCGCCACACCGGCACGCCGCGCCGCCGCCGTGCTGGCAAAGGTCTTGGGTGTGCCGTCGACTACAAGCGTGCCGGCGTCGGGCTTCAGCTTGCCAAAGAGGATGCGCGATAGCTCTTGCTGGCCACAGCCCATGAAGCCGTAGATGCCGAGCACCTCGCCAGCGCGGGCCTCGAAGGAGACGTCCTTGAGGCTGCGGGCGAGCGACAGCTGATCGACCTTCAGGATGACCGAACTGTCGCTCGGCTGCGGCAGCATCAGATCGTCGCTATAGCTGTGCTCGAGCGCCTCGCCGCCGCGGCCGATCATGGCTTCGATCAGCGCGCCCTTGGTGGTGGCGGCACTCGCGGTCTCCGCGACCTTCCGCCCGTTGCGGAAGACGGTGACGGTGTCGGAGACGCGCAGGATGTCCTCGATGAAATGCGAGATGAAGACGATGGCGGTGCCTTCTTCGCGCAGCCGCCGCAGCGTTGCGAACAGCCGCTCGACCTCGGGCGGGGAGAGGGCGGAGGTTGGCTCGTCCAGGATGACGATGCGCGCGCCCGAGAACAGCACGCGGGCGATCTCGATCAGCTGCTGCAGCCCGATCGGGAGATCGCCGAGCCGCGACATCGGATCGACGTCGATGCCGAAGCGCGCCAGCTGCTCGCCGGCCTCCCGCGCCATCCGTCGCCATTGCACGAGGCCGAGGGCGTTGGTCGGTTGGTTGCCGAGAAAGACATTCTCCGCGACCGTCAGGTCGGGTGCGACACTGAGCTCCTGATGCACCATGGCGATGCCGGCCGCGTGCGCGTCGCGCGCCGAGCGGAAGTGGGTCTCCTGGCCGTCGATCAGGAAGCGGCCGGAGAACTCCGTGTGCACGCCAGCGATGATCTTCATCAGCGTGCTTTTTCCCGCGCCGTTCTCGCCGACGAGACCGTGGATCTCGCCGGGGAGAAGCGCGAAGTCGACACCACGAAGCGCTTCGACGCCGCCGAAGCTCTTCGTGATGCCCTGCAGTTCAAGGACGGGCTGTAGACCCTCAGGCATGCAAGTTCAGATTTTGGAGGATTTCAGATCAGGAAGTGATCCTGCATCCACTGCATGCCAGCGGCATTGGCCTTGGTCACGACAGGACCGTCAGTGACGACGTTCTTCGGGATGCCCTGGCCGCTCTTCTCGCCACCGACGACCGCTGCGACACCGGCGATGATCGCGCCGCCATGGATGCGGCAGGACGGATTGCGGACGGTCGCGTACATGCGACCCTCGCTCACCGCCTGGATCGCCGGCGGCATCGCGTCCACACCGCCGATCAGGATGTTGGTGCGGTTGTGCGCCTTCATGATGTTGGCGGCCGCGAGCGCCATGTCGTCATTGTGGAAGAACGCCGCATCGATCTGCGGATATTTGGTGAGATAGGTTTCCCAGAGCCGCGCGGTCTTGGAGACGTCCCAATCCGCGGGCTGGGTGTCGAGCACCTCGATACCGGGGAATTGCTTGACGACATTGTTGAAGCCCTTGGCGCGGCCCTGTGCGCCGGTGTGACCGAGGGCGCCTTGCGTCATGATGATCTTGCCCTTGCCGCCCATCGCGTTGCACAGGGCCTGCGTCACCGATGCGCCCATGAACTCGTTGTCGGGGGCGAGGAAGGAATGGACGTTGATTTGATCAAGTGGAGCAATAAGCGTGTCCATGTCGATCACAGGCGTGCCGGCGTCGATCATCTTCTGCACGGGCTGGGTGAGGGTGCCGATGCCGAAGGCCTGGATCGCGACGAAATCCCATTTCTGCGAGGCCATGTTGTCGATCGCCGCGCGCTGTTTCACGGCATCGAGCTGGCCGTCGAACCAGGTCACTTCGACGTTGAACAGCTTGCCCCAGAATTCTGCGGCCTGCTTGCCCTGCGCGCACCAGGTAGCCTGAAGGCCAGCATTGGAGAACGCCGCCTTCAGCGGCTTTTCGCTTCGCCCCATTTCGGCTGCCAATGCTGGGTTTATGCCCATGCTGCCGAGGATGGCAGTCGCGGCGCCGGCGGTCGCAGCCGCCTGAAGAAGATCGCGCCTCGTCGTCGAGAAATCTTTCGTCCCGGACATCGCTCGCTCCCATATATTTTGTCGTCGGTGCGTCATTGGTTGCGCTACCGATCTGCAAAGTGTCTCACAATCGAAGAGTTCACGCTACCTAATCTGCAACGCGCAAGTTGGTGCAGCGCAAAGCGCTACGCTGCGATGCCAGCGAAGGTCTCGATCTCGATGAGCAGTACGTCCCACGCCTGCGTCATCTCGTCCGACCATTCATCGCCGAGCAGATCGCGCAGCGTATCCCGGATGATGGCGAAAAAGGCGATGAACAACTCGCGCGACGTGCCATAGGCATCGTGCGATGCGACTTCGCAGGCGATCAGCCGAAAATGTCCGTTGCGCTCGCCTGCGAAGTCGAGGATCGCCTCGATCGTCAGCGCGAGCATCGAGCCCATGACGAGCTCGCTACCTTGCGTGCGGAACATCGCCCGTGCTTCAGGATGCTTGGTGAACAGCCGTTGATAGACGAGTGGCGTCAGATCGGCACAGCGCGAGGCTGCGAACTCAAAGCTCTGTTCGACAGGGTTGGAAGAGGCATTCATCGGCACATCAGCCGCAAAGACAAAAAAAGAGCGGGGCCCTAGCCCCGCTCAAAAATTGTGTCGACCCTATTATCCCCGATTCTAAGATTTGCTCTTGATTGACGGGGCGACGCTGCGTTTTGCGCGCCAGGGGCTCCTCCCGAGACTTGGACCACCAGACTTCGACCTCACGGCCAGCCTGAGCAAGAGGGATGCTAGATCAACTTTTCTCACTTGTCATCATTTTCGGCAACGATTGTTCAAAATTCGCGCAGTTAACGAAATGATCGGGCTGCTAGCCCCATAAGTGTATGACAAATATAAGAATTATGTGGATACGAGCCGGGTTATGGAATTGCTCAAATGCCGGATTTCGCCCCAGAAGCGGCCCTCCAAGTATATTTTTCCGGAACTTTGCGCCATCCAAACAACGCTGGCGAAGTGATCTCGACTCGGGACAGGCGCGGTGTTTAGTTAGCAGGCGAACGAATGGTTCGGCGGATGCGCGCACGGCTGCAAAAATTCCTCCCGGTTGTCCTGCTCGCTTTGGTGATGCAGGTGCTGGCCCCGATTGCCGCCTGCTGGGCGGCCGGCCAAGCCGTTGCGGATCCGCTCAGTGCCGGTGTCATCTGCCACAGCGTCAGCGAGCAGGGAGCACCGAACGACCCGACTGGCTCGCCGATCGCGCACTCCGGTGCCTGTGCGCTGTGTTGTCTCGCGCAGGCGAGCGCCTCCCTCGATTCGCTGCCGCACGCGACGCTCTCGGTTCCCCTGCGCCACGCCGAACGCGTGGTGTGGCATGAGGCGGATGCATCCGCTCTCGCCGCTCACAAGGGCTCAAGCGCCCAGGCGCGGGGACCTCCCCACTTTTCCTGACGACCCTCGTGATCGCCGCGGTTCATTCGGTGGCGATCGATGTTGTCGATTGGCCGGAGAGAAATCCGGCGTCAGGAATGCTCCATGTTACCTCGTCATGCCCGCTACGGCGTGAGTGTCGTTGCCGTTCAGGCCGCGCTGCTTGCCTCGTCGAGCGGCGTTTTCGCCCAGAGCAGCCCAAAGGAGCTGCCGGCGGTGACCGTCGATGCACCCGCGACGGTGAAACCCAAGCCGCGCAAGCCGGCGGTGCAGACCGCGGGCGCCAGAAGAAATTCGGCCAAGCCTACGGCCGAGCGGCCGGCCTCCGTCGCCGCAAACCAGCAAGGCACAGGCAGTGCCCGGGCCTCGCTCGATCAGCCCGCGGCAGTTGCGCGCTACCAGCTCCCGCAGCGTTCGTTCAGCATAACGGCCAAGGAAGTCGACGAGACCATCAATCTCAAGGACCCCGAGGACGCCGTCAAATACATGCCGAGCCTGTTCGTGCGGAAGCGCAACGACGGCGACAACCAGGCGGTGCTTGCGACACGAAGCTGGGGCCTGAACTCGAGTGCGCGCTCGCTGATCTATTTCGATGACCTGCTGATCTCGGCCCTGATCGGCAACAACAATTCCGGCGCCTCGCCAAAATGGAATCTGATCTCGCCCGAGGCGATCGGACGGATCGATTTCCTCAACGGTCCGTTCGCGGCCGCCTATCCCGGCAATTCCATCGGCGGCGTCCTGCTGATCACGTCCAAGATGCCGGACAAACCGTTTGCGGTCGCCAAGGAAACCGTCTCGGTCATGCCTTGGAATCAATACGGCACCAAGGACGCCTATGTGACCAGCCAGACCAGTGCTGCCGCGGGCAACCGCGACGGCAAGCTGTCCTGGCTCGTCAGCGCCAATTATCTCGACAGCTATCAACAGCCGCTGACCTATACGACCTTTGGCAGCGTTTTTGGTGTCGGCCCCGCAAATACGACCGGAGCGATTGGCGCGTGGAACAGGACAGGCGGCGTCGCAAATGTCATAGGCACAGGTACGCTGGCGCATTCACAGCAGACGTCTGGAAATTTAAGAGTTACGTATGATGTCTCGCCACTGGTGCAGGCGACCTACTCATTGGGCATCTGGAATAATCATCAGACGTCCGATCCGCAGACCTATCTGAGGTCTACGTTCAACGGGCAGCCAACCTTTGGTGGCCAAGGGGCGTTTGCAAGCAACAAGTACATCTGGGACCAGACCCACCTCAGCAACGCGGTAGCGCTCAAAAGCGACACCAAAGGCGTGTTCGATTTTGATCTTTCGGCATCGAGCTATAATTATCTGCAAGACATTCAGCTCAATCCGTTCACCGTCGCGCCGTTCAGCGCCACGCAGTCTGGGCTGGGATATTCGCTGAATGGCAAGATTACTCGCAACGATGGTACAAACTGGCAGAACGCGGATGCCAAAGGCGTCTGGAGGCCTTTCGGCATCGATGGTCCCCACGAGATCAGCTTCGGTGTTCACGGCGACCGCTACCGGCTCGAAAACCCAGTCTACGCCTCGACGGCCTGGTTCAATGCGCCTTCGACCGGCAATGGACAGCTTTATTCGACCGGCGTCGGCGAAACCCGTACCGGTGCACTTTGGTTGCAGGATGCCTGGAAGATCGTTCCCAACCTGAAGCTGACGCTGGGCGGGCGGCTCGAGACGTGGCGCTCACTGGATGGCTTCAATATCAACTCGAATCCGACGTCTACGAGCGGAATCCCGGCGACGCCGATTCCGGTCTTCGTTCCAGTCGCAAAGAACCAGCCGGGACGCAACTCCACCAACTTCTCGCCGAAAGCTTCGCTTTCTTATGATCTCAGCAAAGAATGGAACGTCACCGCGAGCTTTGGTGAGTCGTATCGGTATCCTACCGTCACCGAGCTATATCAGAACATAACAGTTGCTGGTGTCGCGACGTTTGCCAATCCCAATCTGAAGCCCGAACAGGACTTTACTGGTGAGCTGAACGTTGAGCGGAAATGGAATGACGGCCGCGTCAGGCTGACACTGTTTAAGGAGAGGACCAACGACGCAATCATCTCGCAAACCACGAACGTGACGAATTCGACGGGCGGCCAGACTCCCACGACGACCATCGGCAACGTCGACGCAATCCGGATGCAAGGCGTCGAGTTGTCGGCCGACAGGGATAACGTGCTGGTCGGAGGACTGCAGGTGTTCGGCAGCGTAACCTTTGTGGACTCTCGGATTCTAAGCGATCCGACGTTTGTCAGTACGATCGGCGGCACAACCGCCACGGGCAAGCGCGTGCCCAATGTTCCAGAATGGCGCTCCACCGTCGGAGTTACCTATCGACCGAATGACAACTGGGCCTATACGGTTGCGGGGCGCTACATCGGAAAGCAATATGCGACCCTCGATAACACCGACACCTTTGCGCACGTCTATCAGGCCTTCGACCCGTTTTTGGTGTTCGACATGAAGATCCATTACAAGGCGACACAGAACTTCTCGTTCGATTTCGGCGTCGACAATATCTTCAACGCGCAATACTTCCTGTTCCATCCGTTCCCAGGACGAACCTTCGTTCTCGCCGGCAAATATACGTTCTGACGGATGGGATACTCTCAACGGCGACCTGAAAGGCAAATCGACATGAAGAAGTTCTCAACCATCTTCG
>Ga0207695_10000277_pt1 | contig 128332 bp, 113 predicted proteins | sample KBSC54metaG_FD_184354 | JGI IMG/M metagenome (GOLD analysis project Ga0207695, IMG submission 184354) | Corn rhizosphere microbial communities from Kellogg Biological Station, Michigan, USA - KBS C5-4 metaG (SPAdes) (version 2) | ecosystem: Host-associated > Plants > Roots > Rhizosphere >... | reverse complement strand
AGCTGGCGGTCATCGACGATGCCGGCGCCCAATTGACCAGCGATCTCCAGAAGAAGCCGGATGACAAGAGCTTGCTTGCGCTGGATCACTGGTTCAATACCGTCGAGAAGCCGCACCTCGAGTCGGACAAGGCGCCGGTCGATGCGGCCAATATTTTTGGTGGACGGCGCGCGCTGCAGATTACGGCCTGTGTCCCCGCGACTATGGCTGCCTGCTATCTGCTCCTGGTGCTCTACTTCCTGGCGCGAGGCGGATACAAAGCCATCCATCTCGACTCCAGTGGAAGACAGATCGAAGTCGATCTGACTTCTGGAGAAGCCGAAGCGATGGAAGCAGGGACCACGCAACAAGCGTGATCATCGTCGGTGCTTCAGCATCGTCCTTGCACTTTTAGCCGCTCCGCCTGCGGAGCGCGTCGAAGAAGTGGTGAGCGCAACAACGCTGTTAAGACGCAAGTCGCGTTGCTCGGCGCTTTGAGACGACCGATGTATCCCGCGCCGCTGGCCGCGCCCCACAGGTGGGGCGGCTAAAATGAGAGTGAACCAAACCGGTGGGATGCCCAAAGGCGTCCCACCGGTTTTTTTGCAGGATCAACGCGACTGGCACTTCGGACAAAAGTGCGTTGATCGTCCACCAAGAACGATCCGCTCGATAGGCGTTTGGCAGACCGGGCATGGCTTCCGCGCGCGCCCATAGACACGATGAAGGGATTGGAAGGCCCCGGCTTTTCCTTGCGCATCGCGATAGTCGCGCAATGTGCTGCCGCGGTGGCGAATGGCGCGGCGTAAGGTCGCCTTGATCGCAGTAGTGAGTTTTTTCACTTCCTCGTAGCTCAACTCATTAGCCGGCTTCAGCGGATGAATGCTGGCTTCGAAGAGTGATTCATCGACATAGATGTTTCCGAGGCCCGCAATGAGCCGCTGATCGAGCAGCGCATTTTTGATCGCTCGTGTCGTGCGCCCAAGTCGATCCGCGAGCTGGCGCGACTGCACTTCCAAAGGCTCGGGACCCATCCCGCTGTCGCATTCGTCTTTGCCCATCCACCAAATGCCGCCGAAGCGCCGAGGATCGCGAAATCGAAGCTGAGTCTTTGATGCCTTTTTCGGCCCCGACTTGCGGGCATTCTTTTTTTCTGATGGGCGATCCTCAGCGAACCGATCCGTAGCAGCTACGTCTAAAATGAGATGGGTATGGCTGGCGTGGGCATCGGCAGGCGAATGGATCGTCAGCCGTCCGCTCATGCCTAGATGAATGAAGAATCGGTGAGTATCATCCAGCGTGAAAATGATCCGTTTGCCACGTCGTTCAATGGCTCGGATGGTCCGGCCCATGAGCCGGGCCGGCAGATCGACCCCTTGCGGCTCGAGCATGTCCAATCGAAGCAGATTCACTGCCACGATTTTCCGCCCAACCATGTTCGGTCGAAGCGTATCCACAACCGTCTGGACTTCCGGGAGTTCAGGCATGCAACTTTCGCCCTGTGCGGGGATAACTATGGGTGAATCAGTGTGCGTGGTATACCGCCGAGCGGAAGCGGATCAAAGCGATTTCCGATCGAACGAACGCTTCGCAACGGATTGGCTGATTTAATGCGCATGGAGGCCAAAAATCCCGTCGAGTGATTCGAATCATTCCAAGGGGCTTAGAACCTTCGGAAAAAAAGAGGACGTCAGGCATGGAAACAAACATCGGACTGGTCAAGCCGCAGGCAACGGACCTTGGCGCATCGGAGATGGCGGCCGTCGAGAAGCTCCAGCAGGGGTATCACAACCTCAAGACGGAGCTGGGCAAGGTCATCGTCGGCCAGGAAGCGGTCATCGAAGAATTGCTGATTGCGCTGTTTTGCAAAGGTCACGCGCTGCTGGTCGGCGTGCCGGGCCTCGCCAAGACCCTCATGATCTCGACGCTGGCCAAGACACTGGGTCTGAGCTTCAACCGCGTTCAGTTCACCCCTGATCTGATGCCCTCCGACATCACTGGTACGGACGTGATTGAAGAGGACAAGACCACCGGCGGGCGAAGCATGCGTTTCGTTCGCGGACCGATCTTCGCGAACATGATCCTGGCGGATGAAATCAATCGCACGCCGCCCAAGACGCAGGCCGCTCTGCTCGAAGCGATGCAGGAGCATCAGGTGACGGCCGGCGGGAAGATGCACAAACTGCCGCAACCTTTCTTCGTGCTTGCCACGCAGAATCCGATCGAGCAGGAAGGAACCTATCCGCTTCCCGAAGCGCAGCTCGACCGATTCATGTTCAACATCCTCGTCGGCTACCCGACCGAAGAAGAAGAATTTCAGATTGTCCGCCTGACGACCATGAGCCGGGAGATCGATCTGAAGCCGGTGCTCGACAGCGGCGAAGTCATGCAGCTTCAGGAAATCGTCCGCAAGGTTCCGGTGGCCGATCACGTCATTCGCTACGCGCTGCAATTCAGCCGGCTCACGCGACAAACGGAAGGCTCGGTTCCCGACTTCGTGAAAGACTTTGTCGCCTGGGGCGCTGGCCCGCGCGCCAGCCAGTATCTCATCCTGGCCGGCAAGGCCCGAGCGCTGCTGAAGGGTCGCTATCACGTCAGCACGGAAGACATTCGGCAGGTCGCCATTCCCGTGCTGCGTCACCGCATCGTGACCAACTTCAATGCCGAGGCTGAAGGCATGCGAAGCGACACGATCATCAAACGGCTGATCGAGCACATTCCTCGGCAGCAATACGACGATCTGGACAAAACCGCGGCCAAAATTCTCCGTGACCAGCCGGCGGCGTAGGTGCTTGTGTTACTGCAAGAAATCATGCCAACGGAAGCTCGCAGATCGGCCCCCTCCCCAACCCTCCCCCGGAATACCGGGAGAGGGAGTGAGGGCATACGCAATGGCGACGAAGGAGAGGAATCGGCATGACCGCATCGGCCGAAACCGATTATCGAAAATACCTCGAGCCGCGCACGCTGGCGCGCATTGCGTCATTGGATCTGCGCGCCCGGCTTATCGTCGAAGGCTTGATGACCGGCATGCACCGATCGCCTTACCAGGGCATTTCGGTGGAGTTCGCGCAGCATCGCCCTTATGTGCCCGGCGATGACATCCGCCACGTCGATTGGAAGGTCTTCGGCAAGACCGACAAGATTTATCTGAAGCAGTATCAGGAAGAAACCAACCTGCACTTGCTGTGCATCGTCGATGCGAGCGAATCGATGAATTACAGTTCCGTCGGCGAAGGCAAGACGCGCTGGAGCAAGTACGATCATGCAACGGCCATCGCAGCCTCGCTCTCCTACATGGCCATCCAGCAGCAGGATTCAGTCGGGCTGGCGGTCTTTGATTCTGATCTGAAGCATTTCATCAAGCCGAGTAATGCGCCCGCGCAATGGAAAATTATCACGCGCGAACTGACGCTGGTGCCGCAATTGAAAAAGACCAGCATGGGGCGCATTCTCGACCAGCTTGCCGAGAAGCTGACTCACCGCAGTCTCATCGTGATCCTCAGCGATTTCTTTGACGATCTGGAAGGCCTGAAAAAAGGCCTGCGGCACCTGCGCTACAAAAAGCATGAGATGATCGCAATGCAGGTGATGGACCCGCAGGAGATCGATTTTCCCTTTGAAGACACAACGCTGTTCAAAGGACTGGAAGAAGCCGGCGAGCTGCTGACGGAACCGCGCTCATTGCGGGAGGGTTATCTCGAGCAGTTGGGTGAGTTCACCGCCGATCTACGGAAAATGTGCCGGGGCATGCACATCGACTTCGTTCGCCTCAACAGCGGCGAATCGCTGGATGTAACACTCAGCGCCTTCCTGGCCGGTCGGTCGGCAAGCATGAAGTAGGAGCGAAGCGCTTTGGATGGGATCGTAATGCAGAATTTTTCGATGCCTGCAATTCTCGCGATCGGCTTCCTGACCTGGGGCTTTTTCTGGGCGGGAATCGGGCTCATTTCGATTCCGATCATCATCCATTTCCTCAACCGCCGGCGATTCAAGATTATCAACTGGGCGGCGATGGAGTTCCTGCTGCGGGCGATGCGGAAGAACCGCCGCCGCCTCCGCTTCGAGCAGTTGCTTCTGCTAGCGACGCGCTGCTCGCTGGTTTTTTTGCTGGGATTGGCCCTGGCTCGGCCATTGGGATGTGAAAACGGCGCGATGGCGCAATTCGGTCGACGCACCGCCCTGAATGTCTTTGTCATCGATAACAGCTACTCGATGGCCTACCAGTCGGGCCGAGCCGACGCGAAGACTCGCCTGGAGCAGGCCAAGCAATTGGCCAAATCAATCTTAAATCGCCCATCGCGCGGCGGGGAATCGGTGGTCGTCATTACCGCCGGCCGACCCGCAACCGCCGTCGTCGCTAGGCCGCAGTTCGATATCGAGGCAGCCAAATCTGCGATCGATCGAATCGAGCAGTCTTACGACTCCACGGACCTTGCCGGCGCGCTGCAATTGGCGCTCAAAGTGGGGCGCGACGAAAGTTCTCAGCCAAACAAGAATCTTTACATTATCACCGATGCCACGCGAAGCGCCTGGGAAACGGGCCAATCGCAAGCAATTAAAGAAGCCGGCCCGGACCTCGCCCGCCTTTATCACGTCACGCATTTCGATGTTGCCGCCGGGGCGCAGCAGTGGAATGCAGCGATGCTCGATATTGTGCCTTCGTCGAACCTCGTCACCACCAAGTTTCAGACGGACTTCAAAGCCGTCCTGAAGGGCTTTGGCGGCTCGCACGATGGAATCCTCCATTGGAAGCTGGACGACCAGCCCGTCGAAGGCGGCGGAAACGTTCGTCTCGATTCAGCGACTCAGGACCAGACCCAATCCAAGGCGCGCTTCACCAGCGGCGGGCCGCATGTGCTGTCGGCGCAAATCGATGCTGGCGATCGATTAGGAATCGACGACACGCGCTGGCGCGTAATTGATGTCGCGGCCGAACTCAAAGTATTAATCGTCGAAGGCAAGCGCGGCATCGGCCCGCTCGAAGGCTCCGGCGCTTTCCTCGCCGCTGCTCTTGCTCCGGTCAATCCCTCGGATCAGCCGGGCGCTGCGAAGAAAAGCGACAGCTACGTCTCGCCGGAATTGATCACCGATCTCGAGCTGGGCAACAAGGTGCTGGGCGATTATGCCGCGGTGATCCTGGCCGACGTTTCCAGTTTCACGCCCTCGCAGGCCGACGCCCTGCAGAAATTCGTGCAGCAGGGCGGCACGCTGCTGATGTTCATGGGCGATTCGGTCAACAAGGAAAATTACAACAGCATGCTCGCTCCGCGCAAGCTTCTCCCCGGCTCGCTGGTGAAGCTGATGAGCGTCGGCACCAACGAAAAGCCTTTCCTCTTTGATTTCAAGCCTAACGGCAATCTTCACCGCTATCTCGAAATTTTCCGAAATGAGCAAAAGACCGGCTTGGACAGCGCGACGATCGATCGCTATTGGCAGGTCGAGCCGACAGCCGGGCTCAATGTAGAGCGGGTGTTGAATTATCTCCCGCCCGAAGGGAAAACTGCTGACAAAGGCGAAGACCCGGCCATCACCGTCCACGCTCTGGGCGAAGGGCGCGTCGTTTTTGTCAGCACCACCGCCAATCCCGACTGGACTGGTCTCCCGACGCGCGCCGCTTACGTTCCGCTCATGCACGAGCTTCTTGCCGGCAGCGTTCGCACGGGCGACTGGTGGATGAATCTGACTTGCAATCAGCCGCTGGAAATTCCTTCGACGGTACGCGTGACGGCTACGCCGACGTTAATCGACCCAACCGGCGCGCCGGTCGTGGTCGATCCAACGCCGGCACAGGGGCGCACGGTTTTCCATACCGCGCCGCTGAAACGCCCAGGCATCTATAAATTGTCGTTGGGAAATCAACAGGTGCCGATCGCGGTCAATGTTCCCGCGGCCGATGAAGCGAACGTCACCACATTGGACAATGATTCGATTCGCCATGCGCTGGGAGACATCGAGCTTTCGCTGCAAGGCGCGGAGATGCCCAGCGAAGCTGCCGCCGCACGCGAAGGCAATGATTTCAGTTGGTGGTGCATGATGGCGGTGCTGGCGCTGCTGTGCTTCGAGTGCTTTATCGCCATGAAGTTCGGCCACTATCGCAAGAATGATGCGCCAGCCGTCGGGGTCCAACCCGTTGCCGGCGCTGCCCGTGCTTTGCAATCCGCGAGGGTGCCATAGCAGTCATGTTTAAACGCCTTGCCGAAAAACTTCTGGGCCTGGAACCGGGATATTTCAATCAGCCCGGGGAATTGGGCCGGCATTGGTTCGACCCGCATTGGCCCGGGCCGCTCTTTGGCACGCCGGGATCGTGGCATAATTATCTGCTGGCGCTGATCGTTCTGGCGCTGATTGTTTTGCTGTTCCGCCGATTTCGAAATCAGCGGTGGATCAATCAGCAGGATGCGGTGGCGGCTGGCCTGGCGACGGCGGTCTGCCTGATCTTCCTCGGAGCGTTTGGGGTTCATGCCTGGACGCTGATTCCCGCACTGTTCGTATTGGGGTTGCTCGCATACTTCCTTTTCAAACGGCGCTGGCGCAGTGTTTTGATCCTCGGCCGGTTGATGTTGTTTGCCTTGCTGCTGTCTTTCTTAAGTGGCGCATTGGCGTGGAATGTGACACTCGGCATTGCTGCCGCACTGCTGATCATCTGGGTCTACCGCCATGAAGGGCGTTCGCGCGGTGCGCGAATTTCGCTGGGCATCCTTCGCGGCGCGCTCGCCGCCTTCGTGCTGCTCCTTCTGAATAATCCGATCCTCAGCCGGGTCATCACCATTACGCAACCTTCGGTGGTGGCGGTTTTGGTTGACCACAGCCTGAGCATGAGCATTCACGACGTCGATGCGAAGCCAGGTATCTCGGGCCCGTCACGGCTCGAGTCAGCAGTCAATCTGCTGGATGGACAAAACCAGGCGCTGCTCAAACGATTGGGCGAGGTCCATACGCTTCGCTTCTACTCGTTCGACAGCAGCCCGCGCCCGCTGGGCGATTACACAGAGCCCAAGGAATCGGAGAAATCCAACTCGTCCGATGACAAGACTTCCGATCAGGAAAAGGCCAACCAGTCGCTCATCCGCGCCTTGCAGCAGATCAAGGCCGATGGCGCCGCAACTCAAGTTGTGCCATCCATTCTGACGGTGCTCGATGATCTTCAAGGCCAGCGCCTCGCCGGCATCGTAGTCCTCACGGATGGTCGCGATACGCCCACCGCGCCGCTCGCAGAGGCCTATCACGCGATGGCCAACTATGGCATCAAGGTTTTCCCGATTTCGGTCGGCTCCGATTCCGCCCCCAAAAATGTCGAGCTGACTTCGGTCAGCGTGCAGGACAGCGCCTTCAAGGACGACATCGTCGATGTCCGCTTCACGCTTCGCGCAACCGGCTTCGAGGCCGGCCATCCGGTGCGCGTAAAATTGATTGACAAAAAGACGAAGCTTCCCCTTCACGACATGGATGACAAGCCGGCCGAGAAGATCATCCATGTCGCCGACGCGAATCCGATCGAAGAGGAAATCCTCTTCAAGCCCGATCACGTCGGCCCGCTGGATATTCAGGTAGAAGCCGAGAAACAGCCCGGCGAAATTGATGAGCAGGACAATATCCGCCTGGCGCAGACTTCGATTCTCGACGCGTCGATCAACGTGCTCTACGTCGAAGGCTATCCGCGCTGGGAATATCGCTATATCAAGAACGAGATGATCCGCGACAAGACGGTGAACATCTCGTGCCTCTTGTTCAGTGCCGATCCAACCTTCCTGCAGGAAGGCGATGACCCTATCCCCTCCAGCGGCCCCGATGCCGGGAGCAAATTCCCCGGTCGCATCACGCGCTTCCCTGAGAGCATGGAAGAGCTGATGCTTTATGACGTCGTGCTGTTCGGCGATGTCGATCCGCGCGAATTCACCGATACTCAGCTTCAGTTGATCCAGGAATTCGTCGCCAAGAAGGGCGGCGGGTTTGGAATGATTGCCGGCGAGCATTGGTCGCCAATCGCTTATCGCAATACGCCCATCGATCTTCTGCTGCCGGTGAACACCGCCACCGTTCGGCAGGATCCGCCCGATGAGGAGATCGCCGACGGCTTCCGTCCGATTCTGACCAAGCAGGGGGCCGAGTCCTCGATCTTCCGCTTCTTTGCCGACCGGAAGGACAATGCGGAATACATCAAGAACCAGCTTCAGCCACTCTTCTGGTATTGCCGGGGTGTGACGGTGAAGCCGGGTGTCGGCGAGGTGTATGCCGAGCATCCGTTCGACATCGGCCCCGATGGACGCAAGTCGCCACTGCTGGTCATCGGGCGATTTGGGGCCGGCCGAACGCTCTTCAGCGCCTACGATGACTCCTGGCGATGGCGCTTCTACACCGGCGAAAGCATCTTCGATACCTACTGGGTCCAGCAGCTTCGCTACCTGGCCCGTAGCAAAAAGCTGGGACAGCGCAAGCTGACTTTTGCAGCCGATCGGCAGACCTATCAGCAGGGCGAGCCGATCCGGCTGGCGCTGCGTGTGCTCGATCCCAAGCTGCTCCAGGAACTTCCGCCCGAGATTCCCGTCCAAATGCTGGATGAAAACGGCATGACCGTTCGAGCGGAAAAGCTGCAGAAGGAAGGCGGCCAGGGCGATTATTACACAACCGCCTTCGTCGCGGATCGCCTGGGGCGGTTTACCATGCGGCTTCCGCCTTCGGTGGGCGAAGCGGATGTGCTGGATTTGCCGGTTGAGATTATTGTGCCGAGGCTGGAACTGGCCGACCCGCAGGTCAACAAAACCGGGCTTTCGCGTATCGCTGCCGAGACCGGTGGACAGTCATTGACGGTCGATTCGGCTCGCGCCCAGCTTCCGACTTTGCTTCAGAGCGCCGCCCGCACTGTGGCCCTGGTTTTCAGCCGGCCCCTGTGGGACAAGCCGCTGGCGATGATCATTTTCGTGTTACTTATCACCACCGAATGGGTGCTAAGAAAGGTGTATGGAATGGTTTAGAGCGCCCAAGCTGGAGATTTCGGACGCGAAAGACATCAGTCCCAAAAAGTGATGCAACATCCGAGATGTTGCAAAAAATGTTGCATTTGGTTGCACGGCGTTGCACGAACGCGCCCGACGCCCGTTTTAAGGACAATCTGAAGGGTAAGAAACAGCGCAGACGTGTATAATCTTCTCGCCCTCATGTGCGCGCACCAATCGCGATGATTCGCAAAGTGTGCACCTGGGACGAATACCCGATGGAGCGGCTTATGCCCACCAATCCACTGCTGGACTCACTGCAAGCCGTACGACGCAAGGTCAAGACGCTGTCGGTGCTCTTCGGGGTTGGGGTCGCAATCGCGACGGCCGTCGGCCTGCTGCTGGGCGTTCTGCTGGTCGATTACCTCTTTGGGCTGGATAAAGGGCCGCGCCTCCTGCTCATCCTGGGCGCGCTGGTGCTGCTTGTCTACATCGTCTATCAGCGCATCATCATTCCCGCGCGATCGAAGCTGAAGGTCGGCGATCTTGCCGGACGAATCGAGCATACCTTTCCGCAATTTGACGATCGACTGCGCAGCACCGTCGATTTCACGCAGCAGGACATTCCCGGCTCGGTCGCGATGAAAGAGCGCGTCGTGCGCGAAGCCGGCGAGATGGCGCAATCGGTCCGCTTCGAGCGCGTCATCATCCGCAAGCCGGTTTATCTTTCGCTGGGCGGAGCGCTGCTGGCGCTGGTCATTCTCGGGTTGCTGGCGGTATGGGGCAGTCGGACCGGCGTTTTGGATATTGCCCTCAATCGGCTTGCCATGGGCAATCAGGCCTGGCCCAAGACCGTCGAAATCGCGATGGTCAATAAGCTTCCCGCGCGCATTGCCGCTGGGCAGCACATCCCGGTGCGCATTCGCCTGGCCAAGGGCGATCGCGATTCGCGCCGCGCGACAATTTACTACCGATACGATAACGGCCCCTGGGAGCAGGAAATCATGAGTCGCCAGGATGGCCAGTACGTGGCCACGCTCGACGCTCGCCTGGAGCAAGGCAAGACGAATGCGAAGCTCGATGTGCGCCTCGAAGCTGGCGACGATGAAAAAGAGCTGTCGCCCATTGCCGTCGTTCCGCGGCTCGAACTGACGCACATCACCGCTGACATCACGCCGCCCGAATACGTGCGCCAAGCCACGCCGACGCGCGTGAATCTGATCGAGCGACCCGCCATCGCCGCAGTCGGTTCTGACATTGCGATTGCGGTTCAGTTCAACAAACCTCTCGATCCCAAATCACCGGTTGAAATCCTGCCGGTGAAGGAAGGGGCAACCGCTCCAAGCGTGAAGTGGGACCGAACCAGCTCCGATGTGGCGGTCGGCCATTTCCAGGCGGCCCAGTCGCTGCGGTTTGCGGTGAAGGCAACCGACGAAGACGGCTTCCAGAGCGCGGCCGGCGAGGAATATGAGCTGTCGGTGCGCGAAGATCAGCCGCCGACCGTTCAGATCGAAGAACCCAAGCGCAGTGAAGAGCGCACGCCCAATGCCGCCTTCGATATCAAGGCAGTGGCCGAGGACGATTACGGCATCGTCGGCGCGCAGCTCGTCGTTCATCGCCTGAACGATCAAGGCAAAAATTCCACGGACAAAAACCAGTGGCTCGTTGACTTGGTCGAGAATGGGCAGCCGGTTGCAACTGATTCCGCACTCACTTGGGAACTGGTGGACAACAACCCCGAGCACAAGCGCTATCGCGTGGTCTACAACTGGCAGCTCGAGCATCTTGCCGGCGCGAATCTCAAGCCCGGCGACATGCTGGAGTATTACCTCCAGGTGAAAGACAACTTTGATCTTAATGGCCACCAGCATGACTGGGTGCCCAGCGGCCGGCTGCGCATCACGATCATCAGTGCCGATCAATTCGCGACGATCGTGCAGAACCAGCTCGAGCAGATCCAGCAGGCGATCAATACGACCCGCCTCGAGCAGATTCGTCATAAGAACGAAACCGACACACTACGGCAGGGGGTCGACCGCAATCGAAAGTTCGATGCCGCCGATCGCGCCATCGCCTCGCGCCTGGCCAACGATCAAAGCAGCACCGCCTCGCAGACGATGAACATCGCGCAGAAGCTCCAGGAGCTTCGCCAGACGATGAACGAAAACAAGTCGCCCGAGGGCGGCCCCAAGCAGCTTGCCGCCGACGTGCAGCAGCAGCTTCAGCAGACCGCCGACGGCCCGATGCGCACTGCATCGAACGATCTCAACGCCACGAAGGAACAGCCGCTGGTCGATCAGCCGAATCAGCAAAAGCCCGGCGATCAGCAGCCCAATGATGGCAAGCAGAAGAACAACAATCCTTCGACGCCATCGAGTAACGCCAACAATCAAGGTAAGAACCAGAATTCGCAGCAGAACAGCCGCAATTCAGCCAATCCGGATCAAAAGAATTCGGCTTCGAATCCGCAATCCGATAAGAACCAGCAATCGGACAAGAATCAGCAATCCGGCAAGCAATCGGACAAGAACAATCCATCCGACCAGAAGCCGCAGAATTCGAATCAGCAGGCAAACAACAGCCAGAACAAATCCACGCCCGCCCAGGCGCAGGACGCCCAGCAGCGCAGTTCTGCGATGGCCAACGCTTCGCAGAAGCAGCAGCAGGCGGCCGAACAGCTTCAGCAGGCAATGGACAAGCTCGGACAGATGGGCGGCGTTTCCGAAGCCATCCAGAAACTCGAAAAGATTCGCGCCGATCAGGAGAAGCTGGAAAATCAATTCCGTGAAGCCAACAAGAACAACATCGGCAAGCGCAATGAAGATCTGTCCAAAGAGGACCAGGACAAGAACAAGAAGATGTCCGATGAGCAGCGCAAGCAGGCCGGCGATCTCCAGCAGACCATGAACAACATGGAGAAAAAGGCCGAGCAGATGTCCAAGTCTGATCCGCAGGCTTCGCAGGCGATGAAGCAGGCCTCGCAGATGGCCCAGCAGCAAAACCTCAACAGCAAGCAGCAGCAGGCAGCCGACTCGATGCAGCAGAATCAGCAGGCGCAGGCCCAGCAGAACCAGCAGCAAGTCGAGTTGGGGCTCGATGTGATCCTCGCTCGTCTGAAAGAAGCCGAGCGACGGCGTCTCGAGGAACTGGCGCGGCAACTGGAATCACTCCAGCAGCTCGTCGGTGACTTGGTCATGCGCCAGGGCGGCCACAACATCGATAACCTTCGTCTGCAGGGCGGCGATAAGCGACTCGCACAGCTCGACCCAAAAGAGCGCGACGAGCTGTTCGATTTTGCCGATCGCGATCCACAGAAGATGCCGCCGGTTCCGCAGCTTCCGAGCCTGACGGCTTCGCAGGAGCAGACCGAGCGCAACGCCCGCGACATCGGAAAGCAGGCCGAGTCGCTTCCCGATCCGACTCCGTCGGCCAAGATCATCCAGGCCGCCGAGAGCATGGAGCGCGCGATTGTTCATCTGCGCGGCAATCAGCTTCCCGATGCCTATGACCCGCCGCAGGTCGAAGCGCTGCATGCCCTGGCCGATGCGCAAAAGCAGATTGATGCGGCTCTCAAGCAGGCACGCCAGCAGCTTGAGAAGCAGGATGCCGAGTCGCTCAAGCAAAGCTACGTCAAGTTGCTTCAGAAGCAGAAAGCCGTTGGCCAGCAGATCGTGCAGGTGGACAAGACGCCTAAGGAAAATGGCGATCTTCCGCGTGATGTCGCGATCAAGCTTGGCCAGCTTCCCGGCGACCAGGGCAAGTTGATCGACGATGCGAAAGGGCTTGGCGAGAAGCTCAAGCAGCTTGATTCGATCGTCTACAACTGGGCCAACAATGACATCATCAAATCGATGGGCACAGTGAAGGACAACCTCGCCAAGCCGACGACCGGCCAGCCCACGCAGATTGCCGAGCAGCATGTCGAAGAGCAGTTGCAGGACATGATCGACAGTCTCGTGCGAAAGATCGACAAGAAGGAATTCAACAGCCGCGAAAACAATGGCCAGCAGCAAAACGGGAAGCCCGGGCAGAACAAGCCGAAGCTCCCCAGCGAAGCCGAGCTGCGATTGCTCCGTAAGAATCAGGAGGCCATCAATAAAGGCACGATCGATGCCGACAAGCTAGCCCAGAAAGATAAGGAACGCGTCCTTGATCTTGGCACTCGGCAGGGCAGCATGCGCGATCTGCTCGATCAGCTCATCCAGCGCGCCAGCGAAGGCAAGATGAAGCTCGGCCCCGAGCCGGACAATCGCGATCAGCTTCCTGAAGAAGCGAAGAAGCAGGATGTGGACGATCAGGAGCTGACCAAAGACCTTCTCGGCAATAACCCCTCCGACGATGCCGACGCCAACAAGATCAAGCTGACCGGCGATCGTATGGCCCGCTCGCGCCAGCGGCTGGCGCTCAACGATGATCCCGGCGCCGTCACGCAGGAAATCCAGAAGCGCATCGTCATCGACATCGATGACCTGATCAAAGCCGCCCAAGCCCAGCAGGCGCGGATGGAATCGCGTCCCGGCCAGCAACGTCAGCGTCAGCGGATGCAGCAAGCGCAACGTCAGCAGCAGCAACAACAGCAGGCGACCCAGAACCAGCAGCACCGTGAAGACGGAACGCAGGCGGCGACCGTCTCCCGACTCGACCAGGGCAGCGATCCCAAGGCCGATCTATCGCAGGATCTCCAGCAGAAGCTGGGCGAATGGGGCCGGATTACGGCTCGAGATCGGCAGGCCGTCGAGCAGACCGCTGGTGAGCAGGAAATCGGTAAGTACAAGAACCTGATCCACGACTACTACAAGTCGCTGGCCGAGCAGGCGTCTAAACATTGAGTGCTTTATCGCGCCAGGAGTCGCGTCGCGCGTCTGCACACTTTAGCCGCCCCGCCTGCGGGGCGCGTAACCGCAAACCGGAGAACGAATCATGATGTATCCAGACGTCTCCGAATTAAATAATTCATCTCGATCCGTGACACGCGCGCAACGGAAAGGCTTGACCATTCTCGCGCTGATGCTCTCCGCCGCGCTCGCAGCTCCCATGTCCCTCGCTCTCGCCGACCCTCCGCCCGCAGCGCCGCCTAAAGCGCCACGCACGCTGGCCAAAACCCCCAATCAGGTTCGCGGCGACGAAATCACCGAGGCTCAAAAGGCCGCGGTGGAAAAAGGTCTCGCCTGGCTGGCGCGCCGTCAGCATCTTCCCAATGGTCAGATGGACCCCAACTGGCATGGCTACTCCAACCATGCCGGCATCACCGGACTCGCAGGCCTGGCATTTATGGAAGCGGGCAATCTGCCCGGGCGCGGGAAGTATGGCCGTGAAACGCAGCGATGCCTCGACTTTGTCCTGGCAAGCTGCCAGGAGAGCGGCCTGATTACGTCCGACGCCAGCCAAGGGCCGATGTACGGCCACGGCTTCGCCACGCTCTTCCTGGGCGAGGTCTATGGGATGACTCACGATGAGTCCATCAAAGAGAAGCTGCAAAAAGCGGTGAAGCTGATCGAAAAGACGCAAAACCCTGAGGGCGGCTGGCGCTATCAACCGGCGCCATACGATGCCGACATTTCCGTCACCATCTGCCAGGTGATGGGCCTGCGATCGGCGCGCGATGCGGGAATCAAGGTCGAAGCCGACACGATCAATAAGGCCATCGAATACGTGAAGCGCTGCCAGAATCCCGACGGTGGTTTCAGTTACATGGCCAACATGGGGGGCGGGGGAGGCAGCGCCTTCCCACGATCGGCCGCCGGTGTCTGCGCCCTCTATTACGCGGGCGTCTTCCAGGGCGACGAGATTGAAAAAGGCTTGAAATACGTCATGGATTTCACGCCCGGCCGCGGCGGAATGCTCAACGAAGGTCATTACTTTTATGGCTATTACTATGCCACGCAATGCACGTTCCTTGCGGGCGGCAAGTACTGGGCCGAGTTCTATCCGGCCATCCGCGATGAGCTGATCCACCGCCAGCAGCAAAGCCAGGGCGGCGACCACTGGGACGGCGACTTCAGCGAAGACTACGCCACCTCCATGGCCCTGATCATCCTGGGTATTCCGAATCGTTACCTGCCCGTCTTCGCGGGCAAAGGCCCGGGGAGCTAAGAGAATGAACACCACGGAGGCACGGAGACACGGAGGCGCAGTTCTGCTGAAGTCAGTGCCAACGCCGGGGAAGTGATTACGATTAATTTTTTGTTCTGCTTTCAGTAATAACTTTTGCGCCAAGATCGCCAAGGAAGCCAAGAACGCCAAGAAGAGAGTTTATAAAAGTTCTTCTTGGCGCTCTTGGCCTCCTTGGCGATCTTGGCGCAAAATGACGCGATAAAACGCAAAGCCCCAAAGACAGTCGCGCCGATCTTGTTCACAAAAACCAACATGAACTTGCTTCCCCCGCATCGGTCCAAAATCCTCCAGAATCCGGCCTCCGTGCCTCCGTGCCTCCGTGGTAAATCTTTACGTTTGGTCTGCGCGACCGCACTCCTCGCAGTTTTGCTCATTACAGGTCTCGCACACGCACAGAGTTCATGGACGCTGACCACCGCCGATTTTCATACGGATCCGGTTCTGCTCAATGGCATCGATGATTCGGGAATCCACGTCTCGGCCTTGTCGGACCGAACTAAACGCGTCGTGGCGCTGGATCAATTTCTGGAACTCACGCGCCAGGGTGTCCCCGAAGCGATCACCGGCAAATTCGTTTTGCACATGGCCGGCGGCGATCGTCTGGGCGGTCAACCGGTGGGAATCAAAGGCAACGACCTGGTCTGGGAAAGCCCGGTTCTCGGGCAGCTTAGGTTGCCGATGAAGCGTCTGATTGGGATCACCCAGCCCGGCAAGACGCCGCCGGACGCGCGGCCGCGGATGGACATCGTCTCGCTGGCCAATGGCGATACGCTCAAAGGCATCGTTACCAACATCGGGGATGGAAAAGTCGCGGTCCAAGCCGATGCGGGCAACAGCGAAATCGCGCTCTCTTCCGTCGCATCCATCGACTTTGCCGCAACCGGAAGCGCCGCCATGCCGCAAAAGGCGTTTCGCGTGCGGTTCGAGGACGGCTCGTCCATTGTCGCGACGACGCTGACTCTGAGCGACGATCATCTGAAGCTGGATTTGAGTAAAGATGAAAACCGGCAGGTCGATCTGAAACACATCATCGCCATCGAGCAGGTGAACGGCCCGGTGAGCTGGCTTTCCAGCCGCGCACCAGTTGAGAACATCTACGTTCCTTACTTTGGCAATCGCCTGCTCTACCCCGCGCGGATGGACGCCAACTATCGCGGCAGCGACATCCGTTTCGGCGAGCAGCGCTTCGTCCGCGGGATCGGCGTGCATGCCTACTCCCGGCTCGCGTGGACCCTCGATGGCTCCTACAAGGCCTTCCGCACGCGCTACGCCATCGATGGTGATTCACCATTGGCCGACGTCACCGTGCGCATCAAGCTGGACGACAAGGTCGCCTACGAAAAGTCGCACGTTCATGCCGGTGTTCTCTCACAAGTTGTCTTGCTGGGATTGAAAGACGCCAAGCGGCTCACCCTCGAAGCCGATTTCGGTGAAGGAGGCGGCGCCCAGGACCGTCTGAACTGGATCGAGCCGGCCCTGATGAAGACCCTGCCTTCGCCACCACCTCCGCCTCCGGCTCCAATACCAGCGACCTTGCCCACTACGCAACCCTCGACCGAGCCATCGCCCCAAACCCAGCCCGCCGCTCCCGCGCCTACAACCCAACCCGCATCGCCCACGACCAAGCCGACGGGCCACGAGCACTGAAGACTGCTTGAACTGCTCGTTGCGCCGGCGAACTCGGTTAAGAAATAATCCAACTAACGTCAGCGTACCCGGTCCGGCTGAGGCCAATCGCCGGCGGCTGTTGTTCATTTTGAAACTTTTTGCGCGCGCTGCGTGTCCAATTATCGTTCTTAATTGCGTTACTGGAGCATTTGCGTGGACGACAGCGAAGAGGCGCTTGTCCTTCGGAGCCAGGTTGGCGACCGGCGGGCGTTTGAGGAACTGATCCGCCGGACGGCCCGGCTGGTGTACGCCAAGCTCTATCTGGAAACGGCCGACGCTCATCAGGCCGACGATCTTTCGCAGGAAACGTTCCTCATCGCCTGGCGATCGATCGGCCAACTGCACGAGCGCAGCGGATTTCGTCCCTGGCTCTTCTCGATCGCGCGGACGGTGCTGATCGATTCGATGCGCCGGGATTCGCGGAAAAAGCGCGGCGGAATGACAGCGCGAGAGGTGGCCGAATTTCCCCGGCTCGTGGCCGATGCGCGATCGGACCCGGCTCATGCCGCGGGGGCCAGCGAAGAGCGGGAGCGCGTGCTCGAGCTGCTGCGGACGCTGCCGGCGGAATATCGCGAGCCGCTGATGCTCCGCTACATCGCCGGGGCGGATTACGAAGAAATTGGAAAGCAATTGGGACTGTCGAATGGATCGCTGCGCGGGCTTTTGCATCGCGGGATGAACCGCCTGCGCGAGGAGCTGCGACGAGCGAAGATTGGAACGCGAGATGAGTCTTAAGAGTTGTGCAACACCATCAGCAGACGTCCCTCTTACTCCCTCCGCCGGTACTCCGGGGGAGGGCTGGGAGGGGGCGTAGTTGAAGGCGCTTTGAAGAAACCCCCTCCCTAACCCTCCCCCGGGGTACCGGGGGCGGGAAGAAGAGAGAAGCTGCTTCGGACGCATGAAGATTGCAATTGAATAAAAAACAGGCGTTATGCGGTTCGTAGCGCATGACGAGTAGTTATGAACGAACATCCTCTAGAACAAATTGATGCCTTTATCGCGGGCGGCTTGACCGACCGGGAGCGGGCGGAATTCGAAGCACACGTCGCGGAATGCCCGGCATGTGCCGCGGCACTGGCGGAGGCCAAGGATATGGATGCGGCAGTCAATCAGCTTTTCGCTTTCGCTCGTCCGAGTGCCGGTTTTGAAGATCGAATTGTGCGGAATCTCAATCGGCCGAAGGTCAAGCGCCGATGGGTCCATCCAATCGTGCGGAAAGTCGCCGTCGGCGTGGCTGCGACACTCTTCGTGGGCGGGATCGGATACGTCGGCAATGCGATCATGAATGGACAGCCGTTGCCGTTTCGGCAGTTCGCGAGCAGTCAGAATTTCGCAAAACGTCATGTATCTCTCGGTGATCGGTCTTTGGCTTCGGGACTTCTTCCCGACGTTACACGTTCAGTTGCATCCTCTTCAAACGCGCCGGATCGCGAAAGACAATTGAACGAATTGTCCGACCTGAAGGAATCGGAACTTGGCAGGAAAAATCTGGGTGGGCTCGATAAGACCAGCCTCTCGCTGTCCACTGCCGCGCCGAGCGATCAGAATCAAATTGTCGAGGGTGTTAAGAAGGCCGAAGCGAAGACCGATTTCGAATCGCTTGCGGCAATCCAGGCCAATCCTCAATTGCAGCAATCCCAGAAGCAGGCTTCCCTGTCTTATTACGCGTTGGGCATTCCATCGCCCGCCGACCAGGCAAAAGAGCCGGCGCAAAATGTCTACAGCTTCGGCGAAATACGCGGGGGGCGAGCTGGTGATAAGCCGGCGGCTCAGCCGATGGATGGCCTGGCTCAGAAAGACCGCGTAGCGGGCGCTTCGGTCAATGGGACGCTGCGCGATGTTCCGCTTAACGTCGGCAAGCCGGCGCAGCAGGTCACCGAAACGGGCGTGCTTCCAAATGCCACAGTCGATGCGCCGTCCCCCGGTCAATCCGACGCGCCTAAATCTGGAGCAACCTCGCCTCCGCCAGCGGAACATGTGGCCCAGCCAATGACGCGGCCCGACGACACGCGAAAGATCATTCGTAGCGGCGAGATGGAGTTTGAAGTCGATAACTTTGAAACCGCCGTCGAGCGAATTCAGAAGATCGTGGCCGAAGAAAGCGGCTTCGTTTCCACCACCGAATCGGACAAGCTGCCCAACGGCAAAGTCAAAGGGCGAGTCGTCCTGCGTTGCCCGCCCGAGCGGCTCGATACGCTGGTGCTGAAGCTGCGCGGCATCGGTGATCTGCATACGCAGCGCATCGGCGCGCAGGACATTACCAAGCAATACACCGACCTGGCCAGCGGACTTCGCGCGGCACGGGCGATGGAAGATCGGCTGCTGGAGATCATCAAGACCGGCAAGGGGCAGGTGAAGGACCTGCTGGAAGCCGAGAAGCAGCTTGGCGTCTGGCGGGAGAAGATCGAGCAGATCGAGGGAGAGATTCGCTATTACAACAACCTCGTTTCACTCTCGACGCTCACCGTGACGCTGGCCGAGCGCGATATTCAGACGCCAGCTTTTGCCAGCGAGACGGAGACGGTCAATCTTTCGCTGGAGACGGAAAAAGTTGAAGAGGATTATCAGAAGGTGCGGGATGCGATCGACCAGGCCAAGGGGCGCATCACGGCTTCGGAGCTGAAGCAATTCGATGCCGGGCAATATCGCGCGACGATCAGCGCGCAGCTCCCGCCGGATAAGGCGGAGCCCTTTTTGGCGCGCGTTCGACAGCTCGATGGAAGGCTCGCCCATTTCGAGCGTCAGCGCGCTCAAAGCACGTCCAACGGCAATACCACCCGCACCGATCCGCTCCGCGTCAAGCAGGAGGATGTGGTCGTCAACCTGACGATCTATAACCTGGCCAACATAGCCCCGCGCCGTACGAGCAATCTTGTCGTCGTCGCGGCCAACGTCGATCAGGCTTACCAATCGCTGATCGACCAAGTCAATTCGATCGGCGGAAAAGTGGTCACGTCTACGATCACACGACCGACTGCCGAGCAGACCGATGCCTCGCTGAATTTCAATGTGCCTGCGGACAAGGCAGATTTGATGCTGACGGCCATCCGTGGCGCAGGCGAAGTGGTCAAGAGCGATGTGACCGAGAGCCCCGATTCGCAGAATGTCACCGAATCGAAGCGTGGCTTCTCCGTCACCCTCGCATCGCTCAACGCCTTTGCCGCGCGAGAAAGCCAGCAGATCCAGCTTGCGGCTTCGGATGTGCCTGCGGAGTTCAATGATTTATTGAGCGCTGCGCGAGACAAGGGGGGGCGCATCGCCAATTCGCAGCTCAATGAGCAGGATCGCCAGAACGTCGTCGGCACGCTGACTTTCTGGATTCCGCGCGATGCATTACCTGCGATCGAGCAGGCGTTTGGGAAATCGGCCGAAGTGGTTTCGCGCATGGTGACGCGATCGAACGACACGCAGAACACGGTCGATACAAAAATCCAGTTCCAGGTGACCGTCAGCAGTGCCGATCGGCTTCCGGCGCGACAAACCGTGCAGATGACGCTGGCGGCGGCGAGCGTGCCGGACACGCTCAATGCGATTCGAGCGGCGATGCCAAAGGGGGCACGCGTGCTGATGTCGCAGCTCGATCAGCAGGACCCGCAGAACATCAGCGGAAAGCTCGTGTTCGATCTGCCTGAAGGATCGGATGCGAAGGTCATGGAAATTCTCAAAAAGCAAACCGCGACGCTTTCGCGGCAGATCAAGCGGATTCCGGATGGGCAGATCGCGGTTGAGAAGGATCGGTATGAAGCGACGCTGATCAGCGCCGATCATCAGCCGCCAAGGCAAACGGTGGTTGAGAAGGTGCTGGTAAATGATGTCGATCAGGCAGCCGAGAATTTTGTTTCCGCTGCTTCCAGCGCGGGCGGCCGACAGGTGGACAATCCGCAGCGCGCAGATGACGGCGCAGGACATGTCAGCTCAACGATAGTAATGGATGTGCCCCTGTCGCAGAGCGCGACGATCTTAGGGAACATCGATCAACAAGGATCGCGCCGCGGCCGAGAAGTTCATACCGACACTACGGCGCCCGATACCTCCCTAGCCCGCGCGCGGATCGAAGTGACCTTCTCCAACTCCGCCGCCACCCTCGGCGGCCAGGAAAGCATGGGCGACTACATCCGGCATGGCTTGCTCACCAGCCTCGAAGGGCTCGGATATAGCCTGATGTGGATCATCATTGGAATCTGCCTCGTCGCGCCGTGGGCGATTGTGATTTGGGGAGTGTGGAAGGTGATACGGAGGTCGAAATCCAAGCCATCCACAGCTGCGCCGCCTGCGGCGTCAGCGGGGGTTTGAAACCATCTTTCTTAATGGAGCCTTACTGGCTCTGTGGAGGCTTTTCCAGCGGTGGGCAGCAAAACAATCCTTCGACAGACGAAGCGGCCTTAATCGCCAGCTCCGGATCAAATAATCCTCGCCGGATAATTTCTGACCACAGTTCCGAGCCGCCTTTGGCTTCAGTAGGAATCAGATAGCTCTCCGGCCGCTGGGTCGTGAAGACGTAGATTTCGTCAGAGTACATGAAGTCCTGGGCATTGAAGCAGACGCGCTGGACAGATTCCCACGTGAACTGCTGCGACCAAGCTGGCTTTCTCGGCGGCCTGGCATTGATGCGAACCACTTGGTCATCAAATGTTACGGAGAACCATTCAGACAGAGGCTGGCGCCGGCTAATACGACGCAGGAATTTTCGAACTTTCGCGATCCAAGCGGTCACACATCAATAATAGTCATCGAATGTCGCGGCTACGCTAACGCTCTTCAATCGCCTGCAGCAATCGCTCGGCGGCGACGGAGAGTTTCAAATCATTCTCATAACGCGCTTCGCGAAGAGCCGCTCGGAGCCGGCGGACTTTGCTCTTGCGGCAATCGGCGCCGCGCTGAAGCAACGCAAGAATTCTCTGCACTTGCGGATTCGAGATTGTTTTGCGTTGAGTTGAAGCCATTTAATTGAAGCGATGTGCTATTGATCGACAAAATCTAGGCGGGGACAGAAGAGATTCACCACGGAGGCACGGAAGACACGGATGCGCGGTTTTGCTGAACGGCCGGGCCGATGCGAGGGACATCGGTCTTTAGCGCCAAGGACGCCAAGACCGCCAAGGAAATCAATTTATAATTATTCTTCTTGGCGTTCTTGGCTCCTTGGCGTCCTTGGCGCAAATCAAATGGCGTCCCCGGCATCGGCCCACCATTTCAGCAGAACCCGGCCTCCGTGACTCCCTGGTGGAACTTCCTCACTCATAACATGCCTGCAGCGAATCGAGCCGGCGATAGAGCTCGCGGAGGACTTGGCGGTAAATCTCAAATTCCTCGGCAGGTGTCAGGTCATCCTGCTTTCGCGCGGAGCCGACGAGAATGGTCTCGAGCACTTCGGTGATGCATGGGACGCTCAGCCCAATATCTTCCGAGGCCATCTCGAAATGCTCATCCCAGGAGATCGTGGCCCGGAAATGTTTGCCGCCGGTCCGATACTCTGACCAGCCTTGGATTCGCTCCTGGCGGTGGGGACGCAACATGCTCATGACCGCACGAAGATCTTCTTCAAACATCTGTTCGTTCATCCATTGATCCGCGACATCCTGCGCGCAACGAGTCACCATAAAACCTCCTCCGGTTTCGACTGCTCAAGGCAGAAGCACAACAAATTTTGGTGGCCGTGAGGGCACCCGTTCCTCCGCGACCGTCGTGTATTCCGATGCGATCTTTTTCACATCGTTTGCATGACACAACACGCATCGGCGGACGGTTCACGAACTCTTCACAGCGACACCCGTGCGCTTTGTATCTGACAGCGTGTCGCGACTTCGGAAAACCGGATGAAGTCACGGAGATCGCAACAAATTCGGAGCGGCTGAAGCGACGAAATGGGGCGGAAAAATTCTTTTCGGGCGACACATTTTCACCGCTCCACGCGAGGCCCGTTTTGTGGATAGGATCATGCGATGCAACGATCCAATATTCGTGATGCGAAAAAGTGGTTCGATGTGCTTGAGACCGCTTCGAAATCGCAAGTCGCGATGATGAAGCTTTTGCCCGGTAAGGCAAGCGGGCCGCGCGGCAATGAACATCCAAAGAGTGAGCAAATTCTGCTCGTTCTCGAAGGCGAGATTTTCGCCGAGATCGGAGAGGAGAAAGCGACGTTGCGAAAAGGCGACATTGTGATTGTGCCAACCGACACCGATCATCGCTTTATGAATTTGAGCGAATCGGATGCGCTGACGTTTAATGTCTATGCTCCGCCCGCCTATTGAACGAGATCAGGCCTTCCCGTCATCATCTTCTATAGAAATTGTGGGCGTTGAGCTTCGAGAAATTGCCCGAAATCTTCGGAGAATTTCGTCACTTCTGAATTGGTCACATCGAATAATAGTGACAACTGGAACACCTTGGCATGTTCAGGTTTCGCGGGAGGAACCGAGGCATGTCGAGGAAGAAATCCTCCCGCGGTGCACCAAGGTATAGACCTCAAAGGGAGTGTGCCGTGACGCTATCACACTACGTTCTTCGTCCGCGCCTGCGCGATCTGCTGCTGCAATTCCTCGTTCACAAGAACCCGTTTTATCTTCTGAGCGCGCTGTCGATGATCGCCGGCTGCTTTGCGATCAACAGCGATCTTTCGCCGCGCGCGGGTGAACTGGGAAAATTGCTTTACCTGCTGGCGATTCTCAATGGGTATGAAGCCATCGTCATCGCGCTGGGGCTGTACCTGATCAAGAAGCGGAAGATCATTCGCGATGGACGGACACTTCTGCTGATCGAGGCGCCATTTCTCGTCGATTTGATTTTTCTCAATGCCGAGGCGGGGTCGGTTGCGTTTCAGATCGGAATCATTCTGAATCTGCTGGCGTTGTGCCTTGCATTGCTGAAGGCGGGCATCGTCCTTCGTGTTCTCAATGGAAGGATATCGCGTGCTGACTCGGCATTCATCGCCGCGGAACTCGCGACTCTGTTCATGCTGCCATCCGCATTCAAATGGCTGGAGCATCGTGGGGCGATCACCGGACTGCATTTTTATCTTGCGTGGTGGGTCGTCGGGCTGTTGCTGATCAGCTATGAAGTATTGGGGAGATGGTTTGGCCGCGGCGACGAGCTGAAGCCGGGCGTGGGGCGGACGATTCGGCATCTTTACGTGGCGCTGCCAATCGTTTCGCTCATCGCGCATCTCGGAATGCTTCACTGGGTGTACAACGTCGATTTCATGGCAGCAGATTTGTCGCCTATCTTTTTGGGCGCGGCCGTCGCATTGCATCGAATCATTCCGGCTGCGGTGGGGCCGCGCGTGATGGCCCTCGCCATGGCCGCTCTTCTTTCGGCCAATCATCCGGAACTTTTCGCAATCCATCTCGCAGGTAAATGGGTTTTGACGCCGGGGCTGTTGATGACGGTGGCAGCTTACCTGGCATTCGCTTACACGCTGCGTCTCCGGCACGCGATGTACGTTCTTTTGGCTGGATTCAGTATCGTGATGTTCATCTGGACGGCTCCGATGATGTTGCAACTGGCGTTGATCTGCCGCGACGGGATTCGCAAGGGGCTGACGATGATGGAACAGGCCTTACCGAAAACTGCGTTCCAATGGGGAATGACGGCCCTGACAGGGGCATTCGCCTTCCTGGCTCTAGGCGCAGCACTTAGCCTGCGCCATGCTCCTCACGAAGAAGCTCCTGAGCCGCCGCCGGCAACTTAATGTTCAAAAGGGAGGTCTTAGACAACAAGTCCCGCGCCGATTTTACCGATATAAGGTTTAAGCGCACGCGCTTTCCACAGTTACAGGACGCGCGGCCAAGAGATCGGAAGCGGACGATGTCTGATAAACCGGAAAAGAAAGAGGGCGGAGCCGAAGCGCCGGCGGTTGCAGTAGAAAAAGCCAAAGGCGGCCTGATGACCAAAACGCCGGTGCTTTTGGCCGGCGTCATGATCATCGAGGCGATCGTTCTTGTTGCCGGGCTGAAAATGTTCGGCGGCGCCCCCAAGCAAGCCACCGGCGCTGAGCTGACCGAAAAGGGAGAAGTCGCAGGCAAGGGTGAAAAGGGCGGCCCAGCGGCTAAAAAGAAGCTGACCGAGATACACGTCGTCGATGATTTTCGCGCTTTGAACAAAGCCAACGGCCATACGTACTTTTTCGAGATTACGGTGGTCGTGCTCGCCAAGGGCGACGCGGCGGACAAAATCAAGACAGCGATCGACGATCGCGGGGCCTTGATTAAAGACCGCCTTCGTACGATCATTGCGGAAAGCGACCCGGACAAGCTGGGTGGCGGCGCGGAACCGGGCCTCGAGACGTTTCGCCGGCAGGTCAAATATCAGCTCGATGAAATCATCGGCGATGGCCTGATCGACGAAGTGCTCGTGCCCAAATGCATTTTCCGCTCCGACTACTAGGCTCAGGTCAAGGTAGTTCACGCGGCTTTTGAGCCGCACGTTCGGGCAGGATGCCCGGTCTAATAAATGTGCTAGGTCGCCAAGGATGGTGAGCCATGGCCGAAGAATCCCCTCAACCCGCGCCCGATCAGCCCAATCCCAATCCAGTTGACGCAGCAGCGGCGCCGCAACCAGCGGCCGTCAGTCCTGTTGAAGCTTCAGCAACTCCGCAACCTGATCCGGTAATGGCTGCTGCTGACGCAAATTCTGCTGATGCAGCGGCTGCCGACGCGTCGCTCAATCCCGCCGCGGCCGTCGATCTCGATGCGTCGGCACTCGACCAGGCTTCAATCGACGAGCTCCTGAAACAGGCCAGCTTCGATGCGCCGGACACGCCGGAAATCGACCCCGCCGCCGCCATTCCCGGCGCCGACGCGGCGGAGTTTAAGCTCCCCAGCTTTCAGCAGGTCATCGCCGACGCACAGGTCTCCAGCATCGACCTCCTCCGCGATGTGGACCTGAACGTCAAGATCGAGTTGGGCCGCGCGCGAATGCTTGTTGAAGATGTGCTGCGACTGAGTGAAGGCTCGGTCGTGGAGCTCGACAAACTCGCCGGCGACCCGGTCGATGTGTTTGTCAACGACCGCCTGGTCGCCCGGGGCGAAGTGCTGGTCCTCAACGATAATTTCTGCGTTCGCGTCAACGAGATTCTGGCAGGCATCAAGGACGAAGGAGCCTGATCATGAGAAGGCGAACCTGCACTTGCCTTGCGCTTTGCTGCGCGCTGATTCTCGGGATTCTCTTGTGTGCGGTCACTTCGGTCGCCGCGCCACCGGCCGATGCGAAGGATGTGCATCCGGCCGCGGCTGTCGTAACATCGCCGCCATCAAAGATCGATTCCACGCCCCTCAGTCATGAAGCTGTGACTTCGTCACCGGTTAACGATTCAAAAGATTCCACCTCGAACCTGGAAACGCCTCGCGTCGCGGTTGCGCTGGCGGCAGTCATCGCCTTGATCTTGTTGCTGCGCTTCGGTGCCAGAAGATTTTTGGATTTACCGGGCGGGCAGCGCTCAACGGGCGCCGTCCAGGTGCTCTCGCGGACCGTTCTCGCGCCGCGCCAGCATGTGGTTTTGCTGAAGGTCGGCAAGCGAATCATCGTCGTGGGCGACAGCGGAGGGCAGATGTCTTCACTGGGTGACATCGCCGATCCCGATGAAGTCGCGAGCCTGGTGGGCCACATCCGGGAAGAAAAGCTGACCGTCTCGGCCAAGGCGTTCGGCTCGCTGTTCCGCCGGGCGAAGGACGATCTGGAAGAAGCGCCGGAAACAGAAGCCAATCCCCCTGCGCCGATCTCCGATCAATTTACCGAAGCGCCGGCAGAAGATCCCGAAGTCGTCAGCACGCGCGAGGAAATCAGCGATTTGATGCAGAAAGTCCGCGGTCTTTCGCGGCAATTCAACGGTAGTTAAGAACCTTCGGCTCAGACCGGCGTAACGCTGCTTGTCACATTAAGTGCGAAAGGGGACTTGCGATGAGAATGGATGCTCTCGTTGGTCCGATGGGAAAACTAAGTTGCCTGCTGATGCTGCTGATCGTCTTATCGGCAGCCAGCCCATCGCGCGCTCAGGAAAAAAATGCGGTGAACGTCAACGGAGTTGCAGCACCGGCGACGACCGATGTGGCTCCCACCACTCCGACGTCTGCATCGCCCGCGCCGACTAATCCATTGACGTCGATTCAGCTTCCCGATCTATCCAAGCGCGAAACGGTATCGGCCGCCATGCGGCTGGTTGCGCTCTTGACAGTTCTTTCGCTTGCTCCCGCGATCCTCATCATGATGACCAGCTTCACGCGAATCATCATTGTCCTCTCGCTCCTGAGACAGGCGCTGGGCACGCAGCAGCTACCGCCGAATCAAATTATCATCGGGCTGTCGCTGTTCATGACCTTCCTGGTCATGCGCCCCACCTGGCAGCGGATCAATCAGGAAGCGCTTTCACCCTATATGAATGGCACGCTGGATCAGGAGCAGGCGTTGCAGAATGCTTGCAACCCGCTTCGCGATTTCATGGCCACCCAAATCAGTAAAGCCCACAATGACGCCGACGTGCTGGTCTTCGCTGATTTTGCCCACGAAAGCCCCAAGACTTGGCACGATGTCAGCATGACCGCATTGATCCCCGGCTTTATCTTGAGTGAATTAAAAATCGCGTTTTTGCTGGGCTTCAAAATCTATCTGCCTTTTCTGGTGATCGACATTGTGATTTCGACGGTGCTCATCAGCATGGGCATGATGATGCTTCCACCGGTGCTGGTTTCGCTGCCATTCAAGCTGCTGCTGTTCGTCCTCGTGGATGGATGGCGCTTGATTACGATGGGTCTTATGGGTAGTTTCTCTTAGGTCCGATAATTTTTTGCGGCAGGCATTTGGTGCGCCTCATGGACGAGGTGGCCCATTGCCCACGGACGCCAACGCGTTCGCATGCCGCCTGGCTGGTCGTTTCCCAATCACCTCAGGGGCGTCCGGCTGCACTCACGGATGGGTGTCTAATGCATATCGATCTCAGTTCCGCAACCGACATTGTGCGACAGGCGCTTGTGCTCGCGCTGCTGATCTCGATGCCGATGCTCGTGATCGGCCTGATCGTCGGCATCATTGTTTCGCTGATGCAGGCGGTCACCCAAATCCAGGAACAGACCCTGACTTTCATTCCCAAGATTGTGGCGATGGTCGCCGCGGCAATTCTCCTGATGCCCTGGATCGGCCAGCGCGTTCAGGAATACGCGCAAGCCATGTTTTTAATGCGGTGAAACGCGAAAGGCGCTGCAACGTAAAAGTGCGTTGCGTATCGGCGTTGTCATGATCCAGCAACTGCAACATTACGTGCCGGTGTTCGTGCTGGTCGTTTTCCGCCTGGCGGGAATGATGGTCTTCGCGCCGCTCTTTGGGAGCGCCAAAGTCCCCAAGCGCCTCAAGGCCATGTTCGTGCTGGTGCTGGCGCTGGGCATGACTTCATCCGTTTCGCAGCCGCCCGAGCTTCCATCGAATGAATGGGACCTTGCGATTGGTATCGGCGGAGAACTCGCCTTCGGGCTGGCGATGGGAACGATCCTGAGCCTCGTGTTTATCGCCGTTCAGTGGGCTGGCGAAATCATCGGCCAGCAAATGGGCTTTAACTTGAGCGAAGTGTTTGACCCGCAATTTGGTGCGCAAGGCTCCCTGATTGGCGACGCCTATTTCATGCTGACGCTAGTCGTGTTTCTCATCGTCGGCGGCCATCGCGCCATGATCCAAGGCGTGCAAGCCAGCTTTCACATCCTGCCGCTCATGTCGGTCGGCATCAATCACTCGCTGGTCGATCTGCTGGCCCGGCTCATTGAAAGCGCGACGATCCTCGCCTTCCGGCTGGCCGCTCCGATGCTGGTCACCTTGATGATGACCGATCTCGTGCTCGGGCTGATCGGAAAAACGATGCCGCAGATGAACGTGATGGCGATGGGACTGAACCTTCGATCGGCGGTGGGAATGATCGTTATCATTCTCGGATTGACGCTCACGGTGCGGGTCATGCGCGATTCGGTGCTCGAATCGATGCTGACGATGTGGAACGGCTGGACCGGAGCGGTCGGCTCGTGATGGACGTGTGACATGGCCGAAAACGATGGCGATAAAACAGAAGCCCCTACACCGCGCCGCCGGCAGGAAGCGCGCGAGCAGGGAAACATCGCCCGCAGCCCGGACGTCACATCCGCTGCGCTGCTGCTGGCCATGCTGATGCTCTTGAGCGCGACGGGACCGCGGTTGGCAGACGCCTTGAAGGTGCTGGTCGCCCAGATGTTCAGCGCAGCTTCGCTGCACGATTTCAATGCCCACGACCTGTTTCATTCCGTTACCCATTCCGCCGCACAGGTGGGCTGGGCGATGGCGCCGCTGCTGATCGGCATCTTTGTCGTCGCGATTGTCGCGAACGTGATACAGGTCGGCTTCTATTTTAGTCCCGAGCGCCTGGCGCCAAACCTGGCTGCCCTCAGCCCCTTCAAAGGCTGGAGCAAAATCTTCGGCGGCGGGCTTCGACCAGGCCAGTTCCTGCTGAACATTCTCAAGATCATCGTTCTCGGATTGGTTGCATATTCGGCAATCAAAGACCGTTTGCCGCTGATCCTCAATGCCCAGGGTCTGCGATTTGAAAACTGCTTCCTCCTGGGTGCGGCGACCTTCTACGCGATCGTTCTTCGCATGGGCATCACACTGCTCATCATCGCAATCATCGAATATGGCTATCAGCGTTATCGCATCGAGCAGGAATTGAAGATGACCAAGCAGGAGGTGCGCGAGGAGATGCGCCGAATGGAAGGCGATCCCAAGATCAAGCAGCGCCGCCGGCAGCTTGCCCTTCAGGCACACCAGCGCCGCCTCAAAAAAGAAGTCCCCAAGGCCGATGTCGTCGTGACGAATCCGACCGAGTTCGCGGTCGCCCTTCAATACGATCAGGCCACGATGCATGCCCCGCGCGTGGTGGCCAAGGGGCAAGGCTACATCGCCCAGCGCATTCGTGAAATCGCCATCGAACATGGCATTCCGATTCTCGAGCGCAAGCCGCTGGCGCGGGCGCTCTACAAGATGGTTCAAGTGGGGCAGGAAATACCAGAACAGTTTTACTCGGCGGTGGCCGAGATTTTGGCGTATGTGTACGAGCTGAGCGGGAAGCTGCGGAAACAGCCCGCTCGAGTTTGAGATGAGTGATTGCTCGTTCGGTTGAATGACCGGCCGGGCAAATGTGACATGGCAGCAGTCGCGACCAATCCGCTGTTCGTCAAGCTCCATCAGAATCGGGGCCTGCTGTTTCCCTGCGCGCTGATCGCTTTGCTGGTCGTCATTCTCGTGCCGCTGCCGCAGTTTGTGCTCGATTTGCTGCTGGTGTTGAACATCACGTTGTCGGTGGTCGTGCTTGTCACCACGGTTTATGTGCAAAGCCCTCTGGAATTTGCGGTCTTTCCGTCACTGCTGCTGGCTGTCACGCTCTTTCGACTGGTGCTGAATATCGCAACGACCCGGCTGATTCTTACTGCCTCGGGAGATCCCACACAGGCCCTTCATGCGGCCGGTGAAGTGATCAACACCTTCGCCGAGTTTGTCACGACGGGTTCTCTGGCGGTCGGCGTGATCATCTTCCTGATCATCTTCATCATTCAGTTTGTCGTCATCACCAAAGGCTCCGGCCGCATCTCTGAAGTGGCGGCGCGCTTCACGTTGGACGCGATGCCTGGCAAGCAGATGGCGATCGATGCCGACCTCAATGCTGGTTTGATCACCGAGCCTCAGGCGCGCGAGCGCCGCGATGCCATCGCGCGCGAAGCGGACTTCTACGGAGCCATGGACGGTGCCAGCAAATTCGTCCGCGGCGACGCTATCGCGGGCATCATCGTGACCTGCGTGAACGTGCTTGGCGGCTTGTATATGGGCATGGTCGAGCACAAGTGGGCGATTGGCGATTGCCTTCAGCTCTATACGAAGCTGACGATCGGCGACGGCCTGGTGAGCCAGTTGCCAGCCTTTGTGACCGCATTGGCGGCAGGTCTGATCGTCACGCGATCCAGCAGTCGCAAGAACCTGGGCGATGAAGTGCTGTCGCAGGTCTTCGCCAAGCCGCGAGCGATGGCGGTCGCCGCCGGGTTTTTGCTGGTCATGATGGTCACCGGGTTGCCCAAGATGCCGCTGCTGATTTTGGGCTGTTGCTGCGGCGGACTCGCCTGGACGACCTCGCGTAATGAGCAGAAAGCCGTGGCCAACGCAGCTGCCAAAGAGCGAGAGAAAGCGGCGACGGCCAAGAAGGAGCCGGAGAAGGTCGAAAAACTCCTCGACGTCGACACGATGGAGCTGGAGGTCGGCTACGGCCTCGTCAAGCTGGTCGATACCACCAAAGGCGGCGATCTGTTGGAGCGCATCAGCCTCATTCGTCGGCAGATCGCAATCGACGTCGGCATCATCGTTCCGCCAGTGCGCATCCGCGACAACATGCAACTGGGCCCCAACGAGTACATCATAAAGATCAAGGGCCAGTCGGTCGCCCGCGGCGAAACTTATCCCGAGCAGTTCCTGGCGATGGACAACGGCGCCACGTCCGGCTCCATCCCCGGCGGCACGCTCACCACCGAGCCGGCCTTCGGATTGCCCGCTTACTGGATTACCGAGCCGCAGCGATCGCAGGCCGAGATGATGAACTACACGGTCGTCGAGGCGACGGCAGTTCTTGCGACGCATTTGACGGAAGTCATCAAGTCTCACGCGCACGAACTGCTGACGCGCCAGGAAGTGAAGAACCTGCTGGAAAATCTCAAGCAGCGTGTGCCGGCACTGATCGAGGAAGTGATTCCGACGCAAGTCAAGCCGGGCGAATTGCAGCGCGTCCTGCAAAATCTTCTGCGCGAGCGCGTTCCCGTGCGCGATCTGGAAACGATCATCGAAACGCTTGGCGATTACTCGGCCCGCACCAAGGACCTGGAAGTGCTTACCGAATATGTGCGCAACGCACTGGCGCGGGCCATCTGCAAACAGTACGTGGACGAGCAGGACAAGATGTGGGTGGTCACGCTCGATCCGGCTCTGGAAGAGCTGATCAACGGGCATCTGGAACGAAACGAACGGGGCACGACCAACACGATGCCGCCGCAAACGGCGCAGCAAGTGGTCGGGCAGATTTCGGGCAGAGTTTCGGAACTGACGCAAAGCGGGCGGGCTGGTGTGGTGCTGTGCAGCCCGCAGATTCGTGCTCCGCTTCGGCGGATGATCGAGGCGGCGCTGCCGCAGGTGGCCGTGCTGGGCTACAACGAAATAGTCAGCGAGGTATCGGTCGAAGCCGTCGCGCTGGCGGGAATGAATGGATGATGTGGGATCGGGAGCAAAATTGGCAGACGCCAGGCGCCTGCCATGAATGGGCCGGGTTATGAACCTGCAAACTTTCAGGGCACCGACGATGGGCGAAGCCCTCACGCAAGTGAAAAGCGTGATGGGCACGGATGCCATCATATTGCACACGCGCACGCTTCAGATGCGCCGCTGGCTGGGTTTGCGCCGGCGTGAGATCATCGAGATCACCGCGGGCAAGGGATTGAACGTCGGTGCGCGCAATCTCAATCGTGCTGCACCGCGAAAAGCCGCAGCGAATCCTACTGCCACCTATGGCCGTCCAGGTCTGCGCAGCGCTGGTGATGCACCGCGTAATGCCGTCGAAGGAAGCCGGCAGCTCATGGAAACGCCGGCGGCCAACAGTGCCGCGCTACTGGGCCTCACTCAGGAAATGACCTCGCTCAAGGCGATGGTCAAAGACCTGATCACGCAAACCCGCCATCAGCAATCGCCCAACATCCCCGAAGACCTATTCGATTATTACATGCAGCTCGTGGGCAATGACGTAGCCCAGGAACTGGCCTGCGAGATCGTCAAATCGCTCCAGAAACAGCTTCGCCCCGAGCACCTCGCGCAGCCGCAGATCGTGCAGGAGAAGCTTGCCGAGCAATTGGAAAAATTGCTGCCAACCTCCGGCCCGCTGATTCGTAAGAAGACGGCCGGGCCTCATGTCGTAGCGCTGATTGGTCCGACGGGCGTCGGCAAGACCACTACGCTGGCCAAGCTGGCGGCCAATTTGAAGCTGCGGGAAAAGCATCGCGTCGGGCTGATCACGATGGATACCTACCGAATTGCCGCCGTTGATCAGCTCAAGCGCTATGCCGACATCATCGGCTCGCCATTGCGGGTCGTGCATGGAGCCGATGAGCTTCGCGATGCTCAGCAGGCCATGAGCGATTTCGATTTTCTTTTGATCGACACCGCCGGCCGAAGCCCAAACGACGCGCTGAAACTGAACGAACTTAAAGGACTTTTGGCAGCTGCCGAACCGGATGAGGTGCACCTGGTGCTTTCCACCACGGCCAGCGCCGATTCACTGAACCTGGCGGCTGCACGATTCGGCGACGTGCGGGTCGATCGAATCATTTTCACGAAGCTTGACGAAGCGGCTCATGTGGGTGTGCTGCTCAACGTCATTCGCAAGGTCAACAAGAGCCTCTCGTACATCACGACTGGGCAGGATGTGCCCGACGACATCGAAGTGGGAAAGGGTCGTCGGCTGGCTCAACTCATTCTGGGAAGCGGGCTATGAAGGGAGTTTCGCGGCGCTCCCCGCGCCGTGGAACTTGAGAAACTATGACCATGTTGATCGATCAAGCCACACACCTGCGCTCCTTGGCTGAGCAGCGACAACGCGCAAGCGTCATCGCCATCACCAGCGGCAAAGGCGGCGTGGGTAAAAGCAACATCGCGGTGAATCTGGCCATCAAGATGACCGAGGCCGGCAAGCAGGTTGTCCTGCTGGATGCCGATCTCGGGCTGGCCAATGCCGATGTGCTGTGCAACATCGACCTGCCCTGCAATCTCTCGCACGTGATCGCGCGCAAGAAAGATTTGCGCGATGTGATGGTGCAGGGGCCGGGCGGATTCAGCCTTATTGGCGGAGCTTCAGGGTTGGCGCGCATGGCCGACCTGACTGAAGGCGATCGTCAAAGGCTGGTAGCTGCGCTCGATGAGTTGGAAGAGCGGTTCGATGTGATCCTGATCGACACTGGCGCAGGCATCAGCCCCAACGTGCTGTCGTTCGCAAGGGCGGCTGATCATGTGCTGGTCGTGACCACCCCAGAACCACCCGCGATCACCGATGCCTACGCGGTGATTAAGGTGCTCAGTCGCGATGGCTTGGAACGGCGAGTCAGCCTGCTGGTCAATCAGGCACGCTCGATAGCTGAGGCCCGCCTCGTTCACGACCGCATCGCGAAAGTCGCCCGGCAGTTCCTGGGCGTGACGATTTACGATGCCGGCTACGTACCGCACGACGAACAGGTATCGCAATCGGTTCGAAAGCGCGTGCCGTTCCTGATCGCTAATCCCCGTTGCTCGGCCAGCATCTGCCTGTCGCAGCTTGCGGTTCGGCTTGAGCAGGGCGTGGCTGCGGGGATCTACAGTGGCGGCTTCTTCGACCGGATGGGACGATGGTTTCGAAAGTGATTGGTAATGGCAACCCGAATTGCCGCGATCATGGCGCTGGTGGCGTTCGCGACCTGCCTGGTGATGGGCATCGTCGTCGAGAACCCGTTTTCCACCGTCATTATGCGGGCAATCGGGGCGATGATCGTCACGCTTTTTGTGGGACTGATCATCGGAACGATGGCGCAAAAAATGCTGGAGGAAGGATCGACCGGAAAAAATAAAGAAATTCCTGAAAGTAAATCAAGCTCAGAAGACCGATAACGGAAAGTGGCGTCGTATTGCCCCGCCCAGCAGCCGTTGGAACGTGCTGGCGGACGGGAACGCCGCGATGGCAAATCAGTGGCCCACAACCCAAAGGATTGGGAGTAGATCATGGCGAAGACCGTCAAGCGGGAAATCAAGGATGTCTGGATCGAGTACAAGAAAACCAAAACTGAAGCCTTGCGAAACGTGCTGATGGAGAATTATCTCCATCTCGTGCGCTACAACGCCGAGCGAATTCACGTCAAATTGCCGGATGAAGTGGAGCTGGACGACCTGATGTCGGCCGGCATCTTCGGTTTGATGGACGCCATCGAAGCTTTCGATCTTGAACGCGGCGTCAAATTTGAAACTTACTGCGCTCCGCGCATTCGCGGCGCGATCCTCGACGAGCTGCGATCGATGGACTGGGTGCCACGACTCGTCCGCTCGCGCGCCCACAAGCTCGATGGCGCGACGAAGCAGCTTGAAGTGGAGCTGGGCCGCTCGCCCACCCATGATGAAGTCGCCAAGCGGCTCAAAGTTTCCATGGCCGAGTTTGAAAAGATGGCCAAGGATGCCAGTGCGGTTGGCCTGGTTTCGCTCTCGCGCAAGTGGTTTGAAACCGACAGCAACAAAGACGTCCGCGAAATCGACGTGCTGGAAGACAAGCGCGGCGCCGATCCGGTCCGCGAGATTCAGCGCAAAGACCTGAAGGAACTGATTACTAAAGGTCTCTCGCGAGCTGAGCGCCTCATCATCATCCTCTATTATTTTGAAGAGATGACCATGAAGGAGATCGGCGCGACGCTGGACCTGAGCGAATCGCGCGTCAGCCAGATGCACAGCTCGATCCTCGCCCGCCTCAAGGCCCAGATGGCCGACCGGCGCAAGGAATTCCAGCAGGCGGCGGCTGTCTGACAATCAGTTTTGTAATGCAAGATAATAGCGGTTCATCAGCTCGCGTCGGCTGATCAGCCCGACCACGCGATCGATATTGGTCGATAGGCAGACCGGAAGTCTGGCCACTTCATACCGCGAAAAGGTTTCCAGCACGCTGGCCAGATCGTCGGTGTTTTTCACGCGCGGCAGATCTTCGCGCGCGATGTCACCTGCGAGGAGCAGAGGGATCGCTTCGCGCGCAAGCAGCGCCGTTTTCACATCGTCGCCAGTGACCATGCCCTGATAATTCCCCTGATCATCGACGATCACAAAATCACTCGTTGCCGTCCCGGCCGAAATCTGCAGCAGCCGCTCGAAGGGTGTCGTCGCCGGCAGGGCAGTGACCGGCTCCATTTTTACCTGTTCCACCATGATCCGCCGAAGGACCGTCATATCGACGCCGGTCCCCACGCGCACGCCGCGCCGTCGCAGCGTGAGCGTGTAAACCGAGTCAGGGAAAACCCACCGCGCAACGCCCGTTGCCGTCACGCAGGCCAGCATCGCGGGCAGGATGATGTTGCGCTGATCGGTCACCTCGAAGAGAATCAGAATTGCCGACAGCGGCCCATGCACCACCGCCGCCAGAACCGCTCCCATGCCGATCGTCGCATAAAACCCTGGCCGAAACACGGGATCGATATGGAGCACGTTCAATAGCACGTTCAGGAACGCGCCGGTTGTCGCGCCCAGAAAAAGCGATGGTGCGATAATCCCGCCACTTCCTCCGCTGCCCAGTGTCAGGCAGGTGCCAACGATTTTGGCCAGGCACAAAAAGAAAAGCAGTGCCAGCAGATAAAGCTGCGGCCGATGATAAAAGCCGGCAGCCAGCATCGGCTGCACCGCGCCGTATCCGTCCCCGAAGAAGGCCGGCATCGGATAATTTGCAAACTCGATGGGCTTGGGCTGATGAATCCACACCCATCCGAAAATCACGATGTAAATGAGTCCGACCAGGCCCAGCAGCGCGCCGCCCACGGCTGGGCGAAGCGAGCGATGCACTTTGAGTTTGTGAAACTGCTCGTCAGTGGCATACATCAGCCGGGTCATGGCCACGCCCGACAGGCCGCAGAAAACCCCCAACACGACCAAATGCGGCAACCCTCGCCAGCCCGTGAGTGTATCGAGCGCAAAGCTCGGGCTTGAGGCCATATTAGTCGGTAGGGCGAAGATGGCGTGGGCCGCGGTTGTGCCCCCAAAATGAATGAGAATGGCCCTCGTCGTGACGTTCGCAACAACGCTGCACAGGACGACCGGCGCAAAAGCGCGAATCGAAAAATCCAGCAGGATGACTTCGAGGGTGAAGAGTACGCCACCGATTGGCGCGTCGAAAATCGCGCTGATTCCTGCCGCGCATCCACAGCCAATCAGGACGGGCATATGCTGCCGGCTGATCTGAAAGATCATCCCGACACCCGAGGCGATCGCCGCCCCGATCTGAACGATTGGACCCTCCGCGCCGGCCGATCCACCGCTGCCGATCGTGACGGCACTCGTGAGGATTTTCTCGATGGCGCTGCGCGGCGGTATGACGCCGCGATTGCGCATCACCGATTCCATCACGTCTACCACGCCATGTCCTTCACGGGCGCGCAGCACATAGACCGCAAATGTTCCGACGCACAATCCGCCCAGGGCCGGCAGCAAAACCAGCAGAAAAACGCCGTGCCCGCTGTAAAGAAAATCGGGATAGGTGTAGAGCCGGTCGCGAATGACATCGATCAGTTTGTGGAATGCGACGGCGGCGGCTGCCGTCACCACACCGACCACGAATGCCATCGGCAGCAGAATGTAATGCTCGCGCAGGCCGATTCGGGTCATCAGCTTGGTCATCAGAAGGCGGGACTGCAGCCCGAAACTCGTGATCGCTGGAGGCATGGGAGGCCAAACAATACTCGCCCAAGCATGCGCAGCAACCCTCAACCGAGAAATTCTGCTGTCAAGGCGGTATTATTGTTGGTATGCAGCAGGCGCGCCCCAGGCTGACTCTGAAAATCGAGCAGTGGCTCGATGATTACAACGCCTGGATGGATGAGCGTTTTTGGCACATTCTGGTGTCGCCCAGGATCGTTCTTCCACTCGCGCTGATCATGCTGATGCCGCCGATGCGGGTGTATTTTGGGTGCGGCGTTGGCGTCGTGATGCTCTATTTCATCTGGCGGCTGCTGAGCGCGCGGAATGATCGGCGGATGGTCGAGAAAATGCAGAACCATATTTGCCTCGAATGCGGCTACGACCTGCGGGCCACGCCGCTGCGCTGCCCCGAGTGTGGCATGCCCGCTCCCATGCAGCATCTGGCGGTTGAAAGACTGATGATTGGCCCGCCTATCGTTGACGAGTCGCAAGAAAAGCATTCCTGATGTCCAGCAGCAAGAAGAAAGTCGTCGTCGCCATGAGCGGCGGGGTGGATAGCTCCGTTGCCGCGGCTCTTCTGCGGCGCGAGGGATATGAAGTGCTGGGCGTCTTCATGCGACTCGGCACGCCTCCGGGCGTCGAGCTGGCGGAAAGTCAAAGCTGCTCGACCGGTGGAAAACACAAGCAGGGCTGCTGCTCGGTGCTGGATGCGGATGACGCTCGCCGGGTCGCGGGATTGCTTGGGATTCCATTTTATGTACTGAATTTTCAGGAAGATTTTGGCCGGGTCATTGACTATTTCGTCTCAGAATACAATCGCGGCCGAACGCCCAACCCCTGCGTGCGCTGCAACGACTGGCTGAAGTTCGGGAAGCTCGCGCAATATGCCGAGGCCGTCGGCGCCGATTTCGTTGCCAGCGGCCATTACGCTCGTGCAGAAACTGATGAAGCTACCGGCCAGCGCCATCTCCTTCGCGGCCGCGATCATCAGAAAGATCAGAGCTACGTGCTTTTTGGCATGAGCCGGGAAACGCTCGCTCACACGCTGCTACCGATTGGCGGCTATGAGAAGCACGAAGTTCGAGCGATTGCCGAGGACTTGAAGCTTCCGGTCTTTAATAAGCCCGACTCGCAGGAAATCTGCTTCGTCCCCAACAACGATTACGCCGGCCTTGTCCGGCGCCGCAGCCCGGAAACGTTTCGTTCCGGCGAATTTGTGACGGCTCAGGGGCAAGTCGTCGGGCAGCACGAAGGGCATCAGCATTTCACCGTCGGCCAGCGCAAGGGCCTGGGCGTGGCGCTGGGATACCCGATCTACGTGACCCACATCGATCCCGCCTCCAATCGCGTCACCGTTGGCGAAAAAGATGCGTTGATGAAGTCGACGCTCATCGCCCGGCAACTCAACTTCCTGAGCGACGAGATCCGCAGCGCGCCCATCCGCTGCACCGCCAAGATTCGCTACAACCATTCGCCGCAGCAGGCGACCGCGAGCTTGATCGACGCGGATACGTTGACCGTCACCTTCGACAAACCACAAAGCGCCATCACGCCTGGCCAAGCCGTCGTCCTGTATCAGGACGAGCGCGTTGTCGGTGGGGGATGGATCGATAGCGCAGCGTGAATTTTTAATCCATCTTGAAGTGCAACCTTAGACAGGGTAGAGCAGATGTCTTGCGGGCAGGCATGGCTCTTCGACGAAACATCCTGATCTTTCACTTAGGCGCGCTGGGCGATTTCATCATCACCTGGCCGCTGGCGCTGGCGATGGCCCGGCTCTATCCGCAGAGCCGGGTGTTTTACGTCACACACAGTCAGAAGGGCGCGCTGGCCGAGAAGGTGCTGCGTGTGGAATCGCTGGAGATTGAAGCGGGTTGGCATGCGTTATTCACCGAGCATGGATCGCTTCCTGAACCGGCGACTCGGACACTCGCGGGGGCGCACACGGTCCTCAGCTTCCTGGCCAATGAGCAAAGCACTTGGGCGAATGAAGTGCGTCGGGTCAGTCCCGACGTGAATCTCCTGACGCTCTCGACCACCGCGCCGGATGATTTCTCCGGGCATATCACTGAATTTCTGCTGACGCAGCTTTCGAAATCGCTCCCCGCGCAAACGGGCATGGCGCAGATGCTCAAATCAATCACCGAGCGCGGATTGCTCGCGTCAAGAGCGGCTGGCGATTACCTGCTCATCCATCCCGGCAGCGGCTCGCCCGCCAAGAATTGGCCTGCCGAGCGATTCTGCAAGCTTGCGAAGCAGCTCAATGACTCCGGTCGTCCAGTCCGCGTGATCCTCGGCGATGTCGAACTGGAACGATGGCCCAAGGAAACGATCAGCGCCTTCGAATCGGTCGCCCAGATTGTGCGACCGGCCAGTCTCCTCGAACTCTATTCTCAAATCGCCTGCGCCTCCGCGCTAATCGGCAACGACAGCGGCCCCGCGCATCTGGCAGGCATCGTTGGGATTCCTACCGTCACCCTATTTGCCTCTTCAAAGACAACCCGCTGGCGGCCACTCGGTCCGCGCGTACAGGCGCTGGAAGGACCGCTGGATCAGATCAGCGTGTCCGCCGTGATGACTGCAATTGAGAAGGCGACGCAGTCATAAAGGTCGCCGTTCATCATTGCCTCATCGAGGCGCTGCAACTGTATACCGCAAGTCATCCAGATAGATCTTCACCATCTGCCCACCCGGCGCGATGGAGAACATTCCGAAGTGATCCAACTGCGATTGTTCCGCCTTCGCTTTCCATCCCTTTTTTAAGTTGAGCGTCGTTGATTCCGTACCAAGCGTTGCGGTGATCGTTCCATGGCCGCGGTTGTCATCGGGATCATAAACCAGCTTCCAGGCGTACGACTTGCCCGGCAGAAGCGCCGGCCCGGTTTTGGCCACGCCATGCATGCCGGAGCTCACAGAAAAGGCAGGCATAAAGGGATGCCCCATTCGCGTCGGCCCGCCGACGTGAATGCCGACAAAATCCCCCGACTTGTCCGGCGATTTCTCGCTCTGAGCACCAAACCAGCCGATGCACATGTCCGCATCCGGCCCGGCCGTTACGAGTGTGACTTTTCCTTGTGCTTCCAGCCGGTTGTGAAATGTCAAAGGGCCGACTTTGTCGGCGTAGTAACCCCAGTTGCTTTCCCAGCGCCAGAAAGTTCCACCGATTTCTCCCGGCTTACCGCCGGTGAAGCTGGTGTTGCTGAAGCCAAAGTTCTGCGCGCCAGCGACGTCAACGGCTTGGTAGGTAGCGCGATTTCTTAAAGAGTCCCAGTGCGGATCGTGCGACTGGTCCTCAGAACGTCCGCAGCATTTTAAGTCGGCAAAATAAATCGTCATCGAGGCGCCCGGCTTCAAGCCGTTCATCAGGCCAAAATGATCGAAGACGGTGCCGTGCTCTTTGAAGCCTTGGGGAAGATCGATCGAAAAAGTGGTCGTATGCGGAAAGTGAGCCAGCGCTTCTTGCCGATGGGCCTCAGGCATGTTTGCCGTGATCAGATCGTCGGGATGATTGGCGTCGCTGTGAATCGTGAAGGTAATGCGACCCTTGGAATCATTGGCCTGCGGATCATATTCGAGCGTCCATCGATAGCGCGTGCCATCGTTGCGGATCGGCGTCGGACGAAAATGGCCGGGAATGAAAGGCGTGACAAACGTCCCGCAGGACTTTTCCTGAGGGGTGATCAATCGGATCGCGAGCCTTGCGCCCTGGCGCTCGGCATCGATGTCCATTCCCAGCGAACCGATGGGGCGTCCCGATGCGCCGACTTGAGCGGCTTTGAAAAAGCCAAAGAAGATTCCCGCACCGCTGGATGTGCGGGTAAGCGCGAAGGTGCCAGACGCGCTGAGCTTTTCATTCAACGTTTTCGATCCAATGTCCGTCGCGTAATAAGCCGGCTCCGACGCCCGCGTGATGCGCCCGCCGATTTCTCCGGGCATCGCGCTCGCATACCGTGTATCGCTGTATCCAAAATCCTGCACGATCTCAGGCACGTTCGCCGGCACGATGTGATTGTTCCGCGCATCCCAATGTGGATCGCGATCAAAGGATTCCGACTTGCTCGTAATATCTGCCGCTGTCGCGAATCCTGCGCCGAACAGCAGCAACGCTGCGATTATCCACAATCCGAATTTGGCCTGAGCGCGCGATATCATTTAATGCACCCGATATTGCAACGGCGTAATCTGAAAAAAATTCCCCTCATCCGCCGCATCGTTCTCCCATGTCGCTTGCGCCTTCGCGACCGGACGCGCTGAACCGCCGCGAAGCCGCAAGCGACGTGAGAAGGGGTGCGGCGAAATCCCGCGACTCTACATCAATGCTTTCAGGATCTGTCGCGCCGAGCGGAGATTGACCTCCCGGACATGCCCAGGTTCGGGATCAGCCGTTTTCGGATGATCCCATTTGCCCGCAAATGCCTGCCCCCATCGCTCATACTCCGGCTGCGACCACGCTCCGCAAAGATCGCTGGCAATCAGTCGGGCGTTTTTTCGCAACAGTCCGATTGCCCAAGCGACATCCTCCGCCGTGAACAGTCCATTCTCCCAATTCGTCACCGCTTCTTCTGCCGATAGGCAATCCATATCAACGGTGACGTAGATGCGACGCGCCGTAAGCGTCTTCGCAAATTCCTCAAACCGCGCGCACCAATTCTCGCGGGCCATGCAATTGAATTTTCGACAGACCCCAACCGGCTGGCGCTCGGCCCAGGGATGAATCTCCAGCCGGCCCGATTTCAGCGCAGCCCGATCCGCAAACAACCGGCTCGGAAAGCGCAGCTCGAAATTTCCGCATCCCCACACGCTGACCTTTTCCGCTCCGCCGCGCAGCACCCGCGCCGCCCAGCCGCCGCAGCTCCAGGAGGGCGGCCGAATATCCCAATCAGGATGATTGTCAAATGAAATGAGCGTCACCGGCTCCGGCCCCGCCCGCCGGATGAACATCCCTGCCAGGTGATGAAAATCCCCTGAGCCATACACCACCACCGCCGGCAGCTTTCCCTCTAGCTCGCGCCATAACCCCTCCACGTCCCGCCTTCGCGCCACATACCGCAACTGCGGCCCCCATTGGCGCAACGAAAGCGTCGGAAAATCGAAATCTCCCGCGTCCCAAGCCCCATCAAGATCGAGATGTATCGCATCGGCCACGTGCGGCATCTTCTGAAAAGGCGCGCTGGTGTAAAGGCGGTGACGGCAGGGCAGGCCGAAGGTGCGCGAGATCCTCCCTTCCAAAGAAGGTCACAGGGAAATTTTAGTCTTGAAGGCTAAAAGTGTTGGAATAGTGGAGGGTATGAGGAAAAATTGGAGTGCGGCAGATGTTTTTGCCGAAGATGTTCAACGGAAAACTATCGCCAGAAAGCGTGCGCTTATGCACACAGTCAAGGAAGACTCGTTCGCGGACGACACGGAACTCATCAGGCGATTTGCGCGGAGCTATAGGCGGCAGTTCAGCGATTTAATTGAACAGCTCAATAAAGCCCCTTATGGAACGATCGACAGCCGATGCGTTCGATTGTGCGTTGAAGCCATGGACATGGTCCTGTTGACGCAGGATCGTATGGCCCAGGTGCTTCGACGCCTCGATGATCCCCGCGCGATTCGACACGCCGCCTGAAATCGCGTCCATCTGAATGCGATAAAAATGCCCGACGATGGGATGGGTTCCCAATCGCCGGGCAGTTTATTTCACGCCGTGGTCTAACGGGAATACTAGTACCGCCGCCCGCCTCCTCCTCCGCCACCACCGCCTCGGGAGTTCTCACGAGCTTTCATCGCCGCTTCCTGGGCTTGTTCCTGACTCTTTGCCTGTTGGGCTAGCGAATTCTGCGCATCCTTCAGCTTCTTCTGCGCTGCGTCCAGCTCCTTCTCCGCCTTCGCATAATCAGGATCCTGCTTGGCCTGCTCATCGACCTGGGCGAGCAGGGCCTTCCAGTCCTGGTCGGCCTGTTCCATCTTTGCCTTAGCTGCCAAAACCTTGGGATCGTTTTCGCGGGTAGCCTTTTCCAGATTCATGATCGTCATGCCGGCCCTGGTGCGGTCGGACGCGACCTGATTGATCTCTTCCGTTGACATCTTGGCGCCGGTTGGGCCGCTGGCTTCATCCAGCTTGGCCTGAGCCTCATCGCGTGCTTTGGCAGCATCCATGTAAGCAGGGCTCTTATGAAGAGCGTCGAGCGCTGGACGAAGAGCGGCCTCATAATCGGCATGCGCCTTGTCGCGAGCGGCCTTCGCGGCCTTCCAGTCATCCTTTGCTTCCATGGTTCGCTGGATCTTGAACTTGACCTGGTTCATCGTTGTCTGAATCTTGTTCACTTCCACGCGCGCGTCGTGAACCTGCTTTTGAGCGCCGGCCAGCGGATTGTTGTTCGCGGTCGACGAGCTATAGCTCGATGAGCGGGCTTGGGCGAAGCATACGCTGCTCCCGATCGGCAGTCCCGCCAAACCAGCAATGACCGCCAAACGCCAGGCAATGGGCGATTTCATCGTTTGTCCTCCGAGGAAAGTGATATAAGCGGGCGCCACCGGCAGTTAAGCGGTTGCCAAAGCAGCATCTGCCGCCACGAGAAGTATAGGCCTAGTATATCAGATGCAGGCCGGAACGGAAATGTTTATCGGAAATCAGGGTCAAGGCCAGCGGGGCACGCATTAAGCCAAGCGTGGTATAAGTATCTCGCGTTCCCTAGCTTGCCCCGCAATACGGTTTTGGCTGCATAAACCGCACCAGTGCAGACCGCAGGGTTAGAGCCTGCAGGATTTGGTATCGTCGGGGATCAATGGATCAGCAGTTTGACATCGTCGTCATCGGAGGTGGCCACGCGGGGGCTGAGGCCGCTTGGGCGGGATCCCGCCTGGGGGCGTCGGTAGCCATGGTGACGCTCGATCCGGCCCGGATCGGCCAGATGTCCTGCAACCCCGCCATTGGGGGTTTGGCCAAAGGGCAGATGGTCCGCGAGATTGACGCCTTGGGCGGCCTGATGGGCCTGGCGATCGACAATACCGGCATCCAATTCCGGATGCTCAATCGCTCCAAGGGGCCTGCGGTCTGGGGACCTCGGGCTCAGGCCGACAAATATCGCTATGCGTTGGAAGTGCAGCGACTCCTGAAGACCTGCCCCAATCTGACGATTATTTCCGGCGAAGTAGCGCAAATCGATACAGACCGATTGGAAGCGCCGATGCGGATCAGGGGTGTGACGCTGCAGGATGGATCGCGGCTGAACTGCTCCGCGGTCATCGTCGGCTCGGGAACTTTCCTCCGCGGCCTGATGCACACAGGCGAACGCAAAACCGAAGGTGGCCGAGTGGGGGAAGCGGCTGCCCGGGGGCTGTCAGGTTGCTTGTCGCGCCTCGGACTAGAACTCGGCCGACTCAAGACGGGCACTCCGCCGCGGCTGCGCAAAGAATCGATCGACTTTTCGCGTTTCGAGGCGCAGCCAGGCGATCCGCAGCCGACGCCATTTTCTTATCTCAACGAATATCGCGATGCCGCCGGGCAGGGCGATTGGCAACCGCCGCTTCCGCAGGTGAACTGCTACATCACCGCCACCAACGAGCAAATCCATCGGCTCATCCGCGAAAACCTGCATCGCGCGCCAATGTACAGCGGCCAGATCGCCTCGACCGGCCCGCGCTATTGCCCGAGCATCGAAGATAAAGTCGTGAGGTTTGCAGAAAAAACGAGCCATCACATTTTCTTGGAGCCTGAGGGGCTCGATACATCCGAGGTATACTGCAACGGCATCAGCACATCACTGCCTGCCGATGTTCAGGAGCAGATCATCCAGCTTGTGCCCGGCCTGCAAGGCGCAACCATTTTGCGGCACGGCTATGCGGTCGAATATGACATGGTCTGGCCGACGCAGATCCGCTCGACATTGGAAACCAAGACCGTTTCCGGGCTTTTCCTCGCTGGACAGATCAATGGAACCAGCGGCTATGAAGAAGCCGCCGCCCAGGGTCTGGTGGCGGGAATTAATGCAGCCCAATTCGCTGCTTCAGGCGAAGCCGATTTCGTCCTTCGTCGCGACGAGGCCTACATCGGCGTGCTGGTTGATGATCTGGTGACCAAGCCGCCTATCGAGCCCTATCGCATGTTCACGAGCCGCGCTGAACACCGTCTGCAACTTCGCAGCGACAATGCCGACCAGCGGCTCACGCCCATCGGTCGAAAGCTGGGACTGGTCGATGATGCGCGATGGACCGCCTTCGATAATCGCCAACGTGCATTGGAATCATCGGCCGCCTTGCTGTCCCAAACACGAGTCGATGGGATCTCGTTGTTCGAGCAACTCCGCCGACCGCACGTTTCGTGGGAATCGCTTGCGGCTCAACACACAGCGCTGGCGACAATTCCGCCGTCCATCGGCCGGCTCCTGGAAATTCGCGCGCGCTATGAAGGCTATATCCATCGCCAGGCGCAGCAGATCGAGCGGTTTGGCCAGATGGAAAATAAACTCATTCCAAGCAGCTTCGATTATTCGCGCGTCGTCGGCTTGCGAAATGAAGCCCGGCAGAAGCTCACCAAAATCACGCCACGCAGTCTCGGCCAAGCCATGCGCATTAGCGGCATCACTCCAGCCGACGTCACTGTGCTGGCGATCCATCTTCAGCGCGGCACCGGCACGAAAGTGACGGCCGATGCCGAGATTTCCGGCGACAACTAAGCCGCGTGTCGGAAGCGGGGCGGTCCGTGCAGCCGGTGGGGCGGCGTGTCCTCTTCATCATTGCGCGGCTGAGCCAATTCCGGCCGATGTGCAAAGCGGGTCACGCTATAGAGCAATCCAAGCGCTGCACAGGTGATGACCAGTCCGGTGCCCCCAGCGCTGATGAGCGGCAAAGAAAGGCCTTTGGTCGGTACGCTTACGGTTGCCACAGCAACGTTGATAGCCGCCTGCAGCCCGAGCATCGATGCCGTCCCAAAGGCCAGCATTTTTCCAAAGTTGTCGCGTTTTTGTTTGATCACCTGCCACGCGACAAAGAGGATGCCCATATAAAGTACGATGGTGAGCATCGCGCCGAAAAGCCCCAATTCTTCGCAGACAATCGAGAATATGAAATCGGTCGTATCTTCGGGCAGGTATCCGAGCTTCTGGACTCCATTTCCCAAGCCTCTTCCGAACAGCCCGCCGCTGGAGAAGCTCAGGATGCTCTGGATCATGTGATACCCCTCGCCCTGCGGAGAGGCCCACGGATCAGAAAAAGCCATCAGGCGCTTCATACGGTAAGCCTTGTGCATGACGAACCAGGCGCCTGCAAGCATCGCCGGGATCAGCACGATGGCCAGATGCGAAAGCTTCACCCGGCCTGCCAGAAGCATCGTGAACGCACAGACGGCAATCAGCGCCGCGGTTCCGAAATCTTGAATCACGACCAGAAGACACAAGATTCCCACCGGAATCATGAGCGGCAAAAACCCCGTAACGAACCGGTCGCCCGGATGCTTGAAGGTCAGGCTATATGCGAGAAACAAAACCACCGCCCACTTGGCCAGCTCCGAAGGCTGAATCTGAATCGGCCCAAACTTGATCCATCGCCGGGCGCCGTTAACCGCAGAACCAATCCCCGGCGCCAGCACCGCCATGCAAAGCAGTATGCTGATCGAAGTGGCCCAGAAGATCGGCGAACGAAGAATCGAGTTGTGCTTTCGCCCCAGCCACAGATAATCGAATCGCCCGATGACCAAAAATGAGACGGCAGCCACGATGGCAAAGCGCAGGTGTTTGCCGCCCATTGCCGACCACTGCCAGACGTCTTTGCCGGTGACACCGGAAGAAGCGGACTGCACCATGATCGCGCCGATCGCCAGCAGCGAAAGTACGCACAGCGCCAGAATATCGCGATGGCGAAGTCGGTAAATCGAGGCTTCCATGAGCCCATTATCGGACGTTCACCGGTTCCTCGTTCAATTTCCGTTGCCCGGTCGATAGCGGCCACCGATTCCGCTTACGGCTTCGCGCCTCTTTTCCCTTGCGGCTTTGCATCTCTGGTCCTTTTGACTGCCCCCATCCTCTCGGCTATCGTCCTGAACCTGCTCTTGGAGAGGTGGCAGAGCGGTTGAATGCGCCGGTTTCGAAAACCGGTATGGGTGAAAGCCCATCAGGAGTTCGAATCTCCTCCTCTCCGCTATCCGAGACAGAAAGCCCTTCGACCAATGCGTTGAAGGGCTTTTTGTATGATATGACTGCTCGTCCCCGTCAGAACCAAGTCTAAATAGTTCAGATTCAGTAACCGACGCTTCGCGGTGCCATAACCTGCCGGGCGAAACGTACGTCGAGAGTGGATCGCGTGCGCGGGGCCTGGATGCGGGTTGCAAAATACGTCATTCGCTCGATTGGTGGCATGAATGGGCTTTCTATAGTCGGTTGTGAGCGTTGAGGCACATACTCACAACCAAAAGGAGGCATTCATATGGCAGCCACAGTGGCAGCGAAGGGCGCAGGGGCAGTGGTGGTGCGGTCTGGGGAGGGAGAGGTGCTTCGCTGGGGACCGGCCGGGAAGGTTCGTATTCTGGCGGGCGCAAAGTCGACGGACGGGTCATTCAGCGTCGTCGAGTGTATCGAGCCGTCGGGGAGCGGCGCCCCGCTGCACGTGCACCACGCCGAGGCAGAGGCGTTTTACATACTCGAGGGCACGGTCGAGTTGGTGTGCGGCGATGGGAAGGTGATAGCGGGAGCGGGCGACTTTGTGTACACGCCCAAAGATGTGGCGCACAAGTTCACGGTGCTGGGCGATAAGCCTGCCCGACTGCTGATGATGTTCTCGCGTCCAGGGTTTGAGATGTTCTTCGCCGAAGGCGGTACTCCGGCACAGCAGCCGCCCGCTGGTCCGCCTGATGTTGCTGCGTTTCGGCGGTTGGTCGAGAAGTACGAGATGGACCTGCTGGAGGTTCCGGGACATTGAGCGCAGCGCAAGTCGCACGGCAGAGCGGGTCTCCGGTGCGGCTTGGGCGTCAGGTCGATCCGCGCGTCTTCGAGCCCGAGCCGTTCGCGTGAACAAAGGGGCCGAACTCCGGCTCTTTGCCGGCGCGCAGGCCCGCTTCGACCACGCGGTCGCTGGCACGCACGAGGGCGGTGAGTTCCGCACGGGAGTGCACGTTCAGCTTCTCATAGATGTTAACGAGGTGGGTGGAGACCGTGCGTTCGCTGATGAATAGGCGCTGCGCGATCTCAAGGTTGGCGAATCCGTGCACGACGTAGCTGACGACCTCGCGCTCGCGATCGCAGAGCTTTTCCTCAAGGACAGTGGTCAGTCCACTGGGGATGAGGTGCGCGATGCGCGACCAGTAGGACTCATTCTCGCGCCGGACTTGTTGCCGGAGGGCATCCATCGAGAACTGCGCAAGCAAATCGACGTCGTGGAACTTGCGCGCGTGTTCGATTGCTATTGCGATGATCTGGTCCTCGCCCGTCGCTGCGAAGACTTCGCCGCAAGGCGGACAGGTCAATCGGAGCATTAGTTTGCCATTTTCTGCTGCCACAGGGCATTCCTCGTCGGGACCGCGATCCTTATGTTCGGTCATCGTTGTAAGCGTAGTCCCGATGCGTTCAAAAGCGAAGGGTAGTGACGCTGAATTACCTGCGACGATTGTTATCATTTCCGCCATGCCGACGGAAGGGGCTCAGGAGTCACCCAATCGGAACCGACGCAGCCTGCGCCAGGTGATGAAAGGCTTTCGACAAGTTGCTCCGCCGATCCTTCAGGATCTGCCTGACTTTGGCGTGTACATCGCTTTGCGGCTGGTTTCGATGGCACTTCACTGCTTTCCCGTCGATGTGAATCTCCAGACGGCGAAGCTGATTGGGACCATCCTTCATCGCCTCGATCGACGCCATCGCGAGCGGGCGATGGGAAACCTCCGCCGGGCCTTTCCGGACATGAGCGAACGGCAGCGCGATGAGATTGCCTGCCGAAGCATGCAGGCCCTGGTCATGCTCGGCGTCGAGGTGCTCTTCACCACCCGTCTGATCCGGCTCGATACCTGGGCGCGCTATTGCGAGCTGGAGAATTTCCACGACACGCTGGGCCTTCTCCTTAAGCGCAATCAGGGCATCATCATGCTGACCGGTCATTACGGAAACTGGGAGATTCTCGGTTACGTCCTGGCGACGATCGGCTTCGAAACCGTCAGCATCGCCCGGCCTCTCGATAACCGTTTCGTCAATAAATGGGTGATGGAGGTTCGGGAAAAACAGGGGCAACGCATCATCGCCAAGACCGGCGCGACCGCTGAAGTAACCGAAACGCTCGATCAGCACGGCGTCGTCGGCTTCATCGCCGACCAGAATGCCGGCAGCAAGGGAATCTTCGTCGATTTCTTCGGACGTCTGGCCAGCACTTACAAGTCGATTGGTTTACTGGCAATGCAATATGAGGTGCCTGTTGTCATTGGTTATGCGCGACGGATCCAGGACCGATTCCATTTCAAAATTGGGGTGCAGGATGTGATTTATCCCGCCGACTGGAAAGAGCAGGACAATCCACTCCTCTACATCACACAGCGGTATACCAAAGCGATCGAAGATTCGGTGCGTGCTGACCCGGGACAATATCTCTGGACGCATCGGCGCTGGAAAACCCGACCGAAAGGTGAAGCGCCGCAGCCTTACGATTGATTGGATCAAAGCAAAAAGTCCGGTGGCGCGCTTGTCGCGCACCACCGGACCAGGATTGCACACACACGTTCGCGAAATCTAAGACGCGGTTAGGGCGTGACAATGTTGCCACTGTCATCGACACCCCAGATGCGGCCGGTGCCGTTGCCGCTCTGGAAGTCATAGACAAATCCGCAACCAGTAACCGCAGCCGAACCGTTGCCTTCCTTCACGATCGAGGCAGTGAGTGGGGCAGTGGTCACAAGCGGGTTGACCGGAACCGACTGCATATAGGGGCCAAGGTTGGTGGCCGAACCATACGAAGTGACGGTGGTCATCGGCGTCCAGTCCGTCTCCAGATCAGGCAGCAAATCGCCATGCTGGAGCTTGTAGAGCTGGATCTGGCTGCGCAGCGTCTGGACGGTGCTCGCCAGGTTGCTGTTGCGCGCGTCCTTGCTGGCGTTGGCGAACTGCGGGATCACGATGGCCGCCAGAATGCCAAGAATGATCACCACGATCAGAATTTCGATCAGCGTGAAGCCACGCTTACGACTGTTGAAACGGGACATTTTCGGACCTCCTTAAAGTCTTCTGGTCGCGTCGTCGTTGCCGGCCGTGTTTGCTCACCGACAACGATCCCGAGCGGCCAAATGTGTCCACTCCGACATATCGAATTGAATCGGATCACGATCAAACGAAAAATTGGAGCCGTTGGAGATTTACAGGTCCGATAAAAAACGCCTGATGCAGAATGGGGCGCCTGATGAACGTGGAAGAGTTTGAGATTTCAGGATTTGCTGTCGTGGAGCGCGTGATCGATCAGGATCAGGTGAAACGCTTGATCGATGCTCTGAATTCACACGACAGTAATAATGGAGATGAAAACGACCCGAGGCAGTATGCGAAGCGCAATCTTTTGCGCCTCTCGAAAGTCCGAGAACTCGCAGAATCGCAGGCGATTCGCTCCATCGTCGATGCGGTCCTGATACCCGGTGCACGGGTCGTGCGCGGGCTGCTGTTCGACAAGACGCCGCAAGCAAATTGGAAGGTTGCCTGGCATCAGGATCTTTCGATCGCGGTGCGGGAGCGTCGGGAAACACATGGGTATGGTCCCTGGTCAGTCAAGGCGGGTGTGCAGCATGTCCAACCGCCGGCGAAGGTGCTGGAAAATATGTTGACGATTCGCCTGCATTTGGATGATTGCGGCGATGACAATGGGCCGCTCCGCGTGATTCCCGAATCACACGCTCATGGAGTGCTCGATGCGCAGCAAGTCGAACAACTCCGTGAGCAGCCCGCGCATACGTGCGTCGTTGGAGCGGGCGGGACGCTGGTCATGCGACCGCTGATCCTTCATGCTTCCTCATCCGCATCCGCACCCAGACATCGCCGCGTGATTCATCTTGAATATGCGGCGATGGAACTTCCGGGTGGATTGGAGTGGGCAGAGGAAGCTAGTTAAGTGTTATTTCGCGATTTTGGTGGTCTATAATGGTATGACCTCCCTCTGGAGATTTTGATGCCCTTTTCCGCGATCCCAGACATTTTGGAAGAACTCAAGGCGGGCAAACCCATCGTCCTGGTGGACGATGAGGACCGCGAAAATGAGGGCGACATCGTTTACGCGGCCGAGAAGGTGACCCCCGAGGCGATCAACTTCATGGCGGGGCAGGCGCGCGGGCTGATCTGCATCGCGTTGACCCCCGAGCGCTGTGACAAGCTCCATCTGCACAGCCAGACCGAATACAACACCGCGCAGCTTGGAACTGCCTTCACCGTTTCCATCGATGCCCATCCCAAATTCGGCGTCACCACCGGCGTCAGCGCGCGCGACCGCGCCAAGACGGTTGAAGTCGCCATTGCGGATGATGCGCAGCCGCAGGATCTGCTTCGGCCGGGACATGTCCACCCGCTTCGCGGGCGCGAGGGCGGCGTGCTGGTTCGCGCGGGGCAGACCGAAGGCAGCATCGATCTCGCTCGGCTCGCGGGAATGAAGCCCGCGGCCGTCATCTGCGAGATCATGCGCCCCGATGGTGAAATGGCCCGCCGCCCGGAACTCGAGCAATTCTGTGCGCAGCATGGGCTGAAGATGTGCACCATCGCGGAGCTGATCAGTTATCGCCTGCGGCGGGAGCAATTCGTCAAGCGCATCGAAAGCATCAATCTGCCGACCCGATGGGGGATGTTCCGGATGCACGCGTATCAGAGCGCGATCGATCCGCAGCCGCATTTGGCGCTGTGCAAGGGAGGCGTTGGTGAGATCGGCGCGGACGGCACGGTTGCGGAACAGAATGATCCGGTCCTGGTTCGCGTTCATAGCGAATGCCTGACCGGCGATGTCTTCGGCTCGGGCCGATGCGATTGCGGCTGGCAGCTCGATGCCGCCATGCAGCGCATCGAACAGGAGGGCAAAGGGGTTTTACTCTATCTCCGCCAGGAAGGGCGCGGCATCGGGTTGGCCAACAAACTGCACGCTTATGCACTGCAGGAAAAGGGGCTCGACACCGTCGAGGCGAACGTTCGCCTTGGACTACCCGTCGATAAGCGCGACTACGGCATCGGCAGCCAGATCCTGCGCGACCTTGGCCTACGGAAAATCCGCCTGATGACCAACAACCCCCGCAAAATCTACGGCATCGACGGATATGGCCTGCAAATCGTCGAAGAACTGCCGCTCAAGAGCGAAGCGGGGGACCACAACCGTCGCTATCTCGAAACCAAGCGGCAGAAGCTGGGGCATCGGTTGTAACCGTCGGGTCGATTCAGAGAAGACACGATCAAAACTGCATTGAGGGCACGTCATGGCTTGTAGGGGATGGTGTACAGCGCTTCTTCCCGCTGAAGCGGAGGAGATCCTGGCGATTGACGACGCGGCCGAAGTTTGGGAACGGCTCGACGAGTTGTTTGCCGCTGCCGAAGCCGACGGGCGGATCTTGCTGGTGGACAAAGCATGGGATGCAATGCATCGCGTCCTCTGCGGCGGCTGGTTGGATCTGACGCACGGCGATCCGGTTCTTCAATGCGTGGTGATCGGAGGCCAGCAGCTTTCCAATGAAAGCGACTGGATCATTTCCTATGTGGAGCCGGCAATGGTGTCGCGCATCGTCGAGAAAATTGCGGAGATCGAGAAGAGTTGGTTTCGCGAGAAATACTTCGCGTTAGATCGCAATCCGCCTGGAGCGCACGCGCACCGATATGAGCAGCCGCTGGACGAAAATGATTTCGAATATACCTGGTCCTATTTCACGGATGTGCGCGAGTTTTATCGTCGTGTTGTGCGCGGATAGAAATGTCACCTCTTAGCTCAAATAGAAGTGTCACCCCAATGGCTGGGGTATTGCAGCCGGGATGGATGAACTTCGGATGTCATTGGATGAACGGATTCGGTTGGACGCGTTGAATCGGGTCAAGCGTAAAGAGCTGACGGTCGTGGCGGCGGCACAGCTGGCGGGGTTGTCGCTTCGGCAGATGCGTCGTGTGTGGAAGCGGTTCAAGTCCGATGGCGCCGCGGGGCTGGTGCACCGTTTACGGGGCCGTGCGGGAAACCGCCGGCTGAGCCAGGAAAAGCGGGAGCGGGCGGTGAAGCTGCATCAGGAAAAGTATGCCGACTTTGGCCCCACGCTGGCGTGCGAGAAGCTGGCCGGCGAGGAGGATCTGAAGCTGAGCCCCAACACGCTGACGGGACTGCTCAAGGAACGCGGGCTGTGGGAGCGTCGGCGTCGCCGAGGCAAGCACCGCAAAAGGCGTGAGCGTCGAGCCAGCTTCGGATCGATGGTGCAGATGGACGGCAGCCACCACGACTGGTTCGAGGGTCGTGGCCCCAGGTGCGTGCTGATGGTGATGATCGACGACGCGACCAACCAGACGTACGCGCGGTTTTATCCCGCGGAAACCACCGAGGCGGCGTTTGAGATAATGGGCCGGTGGGTGAAGCGACATGGCCTGCCGCGGAGCGTGTATGTGGATCGCCATTCGATCTACCGGGACGAGGATCGTCCGCAAAAGCCCACGCAGTTCGGGCGTGCGATGAAGGAGCTTGGCGTGGAGCTGCTCTGCGCCAACAGCCCGCAGGCCAAAGGGCGAGTGGAGCGACGAAACGCGGTATTCCAGGACCGGCTGGTGAAGGAGATGCGATTGCGTGGCATCAGCGACATGGCCCAGGCCAACGCGCTGCTGGAACACTCGTTCCTGGCAGAGCTGAACGACCGCTTTGCCATCGAGGCGGCCAGCGATCAGGACCTGCACCGTGCCGTGGAACCTGGCATAGCGCTGGACGAGGTGCTGTGCGTGCAGGAACAGCGTGTGGTGGGCAGCGACTGGTGCCTGCGATGGCGCAACCGCTTCCTGCAGATCCAGGCGGAGCATGCGACGCTGAAACTGCCGGGCAAGCGAGTGGTCGTCAAGCAACTGAGCGGCGGGCGGCTGCTGGTGGAACATAAGGGCGACAAGCTGAGCGTCCAGGAGTTTGGCAGCAAGCCCACGACAGAGAAGAAGGCCATGAAACCGATCGTCAACAACCGGCGTTACAAGCCGTCAGACGATCACCCCTGGAAAGGCGGGCCGGCGGTCGGCTCGCGGCTGCGGGGAGATTCCGCCCCGGCTACGCCGACGCGGAATCTCCCCGCGGAAAAGAGGAAGGCAGGGTGACACTTCTATTTGAGCTAAAAAGGTGACACTTCTATTTCTTTACAACACGCGAGTTTTATCGTCGTGCTGCAGGCGGGGGCCTAGCGACGGTATTCGGGGCGGATCAATGAGCCGTTTCGCGATTCTGCGACGTTGGCTGCTCGGGTGAAGAGGTTCCGCTTTGTCCTTCCCGAATCTCTTGCCTTGCGGCGAGCACCGTGGCAATTTCAATCGCCGGGGAGACGCAAACCCAGATCACGATGGCGGCGATCAAGCCGACATAGAAAAGATTCATCTCCCACAGCACGCCAAATACGGCCAATCCAACGAGCAAGACGGCGATCGTCTCAAGGAGAATGATGCGCACGAGCCTGAAACCCGCGCTCGAAGATTGCCTTTTCACATCGGCTTCATTCATGACGCGCTCCTGGCCGCGCGATCCCGACGCATAATCATAGACGCTTTGGCGGTTGTTTGGCAGGGCGAAAGAATTCTCCTCAATCGCCGCGTCGGCCCTCCCACGTCGCTTGCGCTTTCGCGGACGGATGCGCGATCTGGATCAGCGAGTCCGTCCGCGAATGCGCAAGCGACATGGGAGGGCCGCACGGCGACCTGCGCCATCAGTTGTCCTTCGGACACCCGCGCAAATCCTGCCCTATCTCTGGCGTGTCCGCTCCAACTCGGGTAAATTCCCTCACTTGGCGCTGGTGTCGCAGCGCTTCATTCGTCATTTTTCCAAGGCAGGGACGCCATGGAAGCTCGTGCCCACGGACGGCGCCGCCGGCCTCGTCCATTTCTGCTCGGCGGGATTACCGCCACCCTCGCATTGCTCGTCGCTTTGTTTCCGCTCGCGTGTACGCAAGGCTGTTACCAGAACCGCTATCTCGGCAGCGTGCCGGCGGGTGTGCCGGAAGTGCGCGTCCTACTGCTGGAAGGGCGCACGAGCGTGAGCCTGTCGGCAACCGAGCAGCCCAATATCCGCGTCGGCTCCGGGCCCAATCGCCCGATCAATCTCTCCGGCGGCGCGAGCGTTCCGATCACGCTCACCTCTGTAGGCTGGAAAATCGGCTCCGCCATGGTCGGCAGCGGGACGCTGATCATTGAGCCTGCGACACAGGGATCAGTGAAGATCGATCGCCGGGCGTATCGCGGACATTTCCGGCTTATTCCCATCGGCGCCGGCAAATTTGATGTCATCAATGACGTAGACGTGGACGGCTACCTCATGAGCGTCGTTCCGCGGGAGATGTTCCCACAATGGCCGCTTGAAGCATACAAAGCGCAGGCGATCGTCGCGCGAACGTATGCGCTCTACGTTGCCCGCACCGCGCCGATGGGCACAAACTTCGATCTCTTTGCCGACACGCGCAGCCAGGTGTATGGCGGAATCCACGACGAATCGGCCAAATCACGCGAAGCGGTCGATTCCACGCGCGGCATGGTCGTCGTCTACGGCCCGCCGGGACAGGAACGCATCTTCAAAGCCTATTTCAGTTCCTGCTGCGGGGGCGTCACGCAATCGGCCAACGACGCCTTTGGCGATCCGATTCTCGAGCCACTCTCGGCGCGCAACATCGGCCCGCGCTGCGTGGAATCGGGCCATTTCAATTGGGGGCCGGTTGTGATTCGCAAGACGGAGCTGACCCGCCGAATTCGCATGTGGGGCGCGAGCAACGATGCGCCGGAAAAAGGAATCGGTGAAGTTTTACGCATCGACGTTGGCCGAGCGAATCAATATGGGCGACCCAGCGAATTTATCATCACCGATGCGCGTGGCTACCGCTACAGTCTCAACAGCGAAGACTTCCGCCATGCCGTCGATACCGGCGCGAGCGACGGCGCAACGCTGCCCAGCAGCTTCTGCAAGCCGGTGAATGACGCGACCTCCGTCCATTTCACCGAAGGCCACGGCTTTGGCCATGGCGTGGGCCTGTGCCAATGGTGTGCCGAGCATGAAGCCAACGCCGGCGCGAGCCATGAATCGATTGTGCTCGACGCCTTCCCGCACGCGAAGCTGGTCCGGGCGTATTAAATGGTTGCATGAGCCCCCTTACTTTAATTCAGACGCTGGTCTGTCTGTCCATCGTGGCGGTCATTGTGTGGATCGTCGTGCCGGCGACGGGGCGCGAGCGGCGAAGACAGCAGAAGCGCTGCATGAAATGCGGCTACGACCTGCGGGCATCATCCGATCGCTGCCCTGAATGCGGGACGTCTGTTCCTCCGGAGCCGGCGGAGCAGGATGAGAGCGTAGGCCTGGCCGATGACATTCTGGCGACGCAGCCGATTGAACCGCGAATGCCGGGCGAAGGAGAGCGAACGATTGCCGTCGTTCGCACTTCACATCCGCTGGAGGCGGGATTCTTTGCGCGAGTGCTGGAGCATCGCGGTATCAAGACGGTTGTGGAAGGGCAGTCGCGTCCGACCGATTATCAGCCACCGCAAATGCGGGTGATGGTCTGGTCGGGTGATGAGGAGGTGGCCATGGCGCTCGTCGCGGAGCTAGAAAGACGACAGAACGAGCGAAGAGCGTGGCGCGAAAAAGTGGAAGCGCGGGACGAGAAGTAGCATGGATCGCCCCGGTTAGCCGCGACGCGAAGCGGAGCGCTTTCTGATAGCGCTCGGAGAAGCGCTCCGCTTCGCGTCGCGGCTAACCGGGGCAGACGAAATTCCCTCAACTAGCTCGGTACTACGCTGGTTTCGTCGGCGGCAGCGCCACGCGAATGTGCGTTTCGCGCAGCTGTTTCTCATCCACCACGGACGGTGAACCACACATCAAATCCGCGCCGCTCTGGGTCTTGGGGAAGGCGATCACATCGCGGATGTTGTTGATGCCACGGAGGATCATCACCAACCGATCAAGACCGAGTGCGATTCCACCATGCGGCGGCGCACCGTAGTGCAGCGCATCGAGCAGAAACCCGAACTTGAGTTTCTGGGCTTCGCTATCGATGCCCAGCAGGGCGAAGAGCTTCTGCTGCACGTCCATGCGATGGATACGAATCGACCCGCCGCCGATTTCGCTGCCGTTGACGACGATGTCGTAGGCCTTGCTCTTGATCGACTCGATCGTCGCGCGATCGGTGCTGTCGAACTTGGCCAGGTCTTCATCCAGCGGCGCGGTGAAGGGGTGGTGCGTGCTGTTGAAACGCTTTTCCTCTTCATCCCATTCAAACAGCGGGAAGTTCACGACCCACGTCCATGCGAATTCCTGGGTCGGCGTCATCTGAAGATCGCGCGCCATTTTCAGGCGCAGTTCGCCGAGCACTTTGTGAACGATCTTCGATCGATCCGCGGCAAAGCAGAGCAAATCGCCATCTTTGGCGCCCGTTCGCTCGATCAACTGCGGCGCGATGGACGCGATGAACTTTGCGATGCCAGTATCAAAAGCGCCGCCGGCCACTTTCGTCACCGCCAGCCCCTTGGCGCCAAAACCCTTGGCCCACTCGGCCAGCGCATCGGTCTCTTTGCGTGTCAGCTTCGCTCCGCCCGGCACGCAGATCGCCTTCACCATCGGCGCGTTTTTGAACACGCCAAAATCGGTGGTATGGGCCAGATCGGTCACATCGTGCAGCTTCATCCCATAGCGCAGATCGGGACGATCGGAGCCATATAACTTCATGGCGTCGTCATATTCGATGTGCGGAATCGGGTTTGGAATCTCGACGTTCAGCACTTCCTTCCAGATGCGCCGCAGCAGACCCTCGATGATCGAAATGATGTTCTCGCGATCGATGAAGGCCATCTCCACGTCAAGCTGCGTGAACTCCGCCTGCCGATCGGCACGCGGGTCTTCATCGCGGAAGCAGCGGACGATCTGCATGTATTTGTCGCAGCCGCCCACCATCAGAAGCTGCTTGAAAAGCTGCGGAGACTGCGGCAGCGCGTAAAAGCTGCCCGGCACAAGCCGCGCGGGGACAATAAAATCTCGCGCGCCTTCTGGCGTCGATTTGGTCAGGAAGGGCGTTTCGATTTCCCAGAAGCCCAGGTCCCCGAGGTAATCGCGCATGATCTTCGTCACGCGATGCCGCGTGCGGAGCGTGTCCTGCATCGTCTGCCGGCGAAGATCGATGTAGCGGTATTGGAGCCGGCGCTCTTCATTAATCTGCTCGCGATCGTCCGGAAGAAAAGGCGGCGTCGGGCTTTCGCTAAGAACCTGAAAACTCTTCACGCGAATCTCGATTTTGCCGGTCGCGAGCTTCGGGTTCTCCAGGCTCTTGCCCTTGTCATCCACGCCGCGGTCGGCAACGACGCCGGTTGCGCTGATGACCCATTCGCTGCGAAGCTTGCGCGCCAGGTTGATCGCATCGGCCCCAACGCCTTCAGGCGTGAATACAAGCTGCGTGATCCCGTCGCGGTCGCGCAGGTCGATGAAGACCATGCCGCCGTAGTCGCGGTAGTTGTGAACCCAGCCGGCTACGGAAACGGTCTTGCCCTGATCGGACAAACGGAGCTGGCCGCAGGTATGCGTACGGTAACGTGTTTCGATGGCTTCCATGTGTGATTTCTTCTTAAGGATTCAAAGGTTTTGGAAATGATCGGTGAGCACACAGCGGTTCCGCCGAACCAGCGAAGGGCGCTGATTCGGCTACCGATTGGGGCTCACCTTCCATCGCGGCTTGGCAAACGCTTCGCGCATGACCTGCTCCGCCGGCTTGCCCATTGGCGTGTAGCCGCGATCCGTCGGGCCACCTTCGCCAATGGTGAATTGCCAGATCATATACCCGCCCAACTCCGGCACATTATCCCAGGCCTGAAAAAAGCCTTCATACAGCCGCTTCTGCAGATCCAGATCGATCGGGACTGAGACCTGCGTGTAATCCCAGGGCTCGTGTGCCGAATTGGCCAAACTGCACCAGCCGGCCTCGGTCAAAAAGAGCGGCTTATGTTTCTCATGAACGAACGCGAACAGATCCTGCTGAATTTCATGCCATCGCCGAACGATTTCCGAAACGCTGGCGTTGTGATTTTCGCCGAGCTTCCAGTAGCTGTTCATCGCGATCATGTCCAGGTCGTCCCAGAAGGGGATTGACCGGTAATGATCCCAGTTCGATGAATAAATCAGCAGGCCATGAAAGACCTGCCGCACTTGGGCAATCGTCTTGCGCCATTCCTCGCGATGTCGCTCGGCACTGACCAACTCAGAGCCAACTGAGAAAATATCAGCACCACCATCATTGGCGACATGCGCATAATGCAGCAGCATCTCACGATAGCTGTCGAACCATTTATCCCAGGCCGGCGGGCTGATCGTGCCGCGCCATTCGGTTTCCTTCTGCGGGTCTTCCAGCAGCACGATCGGCATGATCACAACCCGCAGCTTCTTGCTCTTGGCATATTTGAGCAGCTCGGTGAGCTTGTCGGGCGTCGGCGACATCCGCATGTCGATGAAAATGATGTTGCTGGAGGCGTTTTCCTGCCGGCTGTCCACCACGATTTCAACGGTGTCCGCGCCGGTCGCGGCGATGTCGTCAATCGCTTTCTTGTACACCTCGAGCCCGTCGATGCGCTGCACCTGAAGAACCATGCCACGATAGGGCATGCCGCTCAAGTCTGCGCGCGGGACCGGCGCAGCGATGGCCGACTCGGCCGATGCGCTCTTGACCACCGGCGTGCTGCCCGGCCACATGACGCAGCCGATCACGGTCACATAGACCAGCACCGCTGCAATAATCCAAACACGGCCCTTCATCTCAACGACTCCTTGGAGCGGCACATGATACGGAGGGCGGCACGATTGGCAAAGCGGGGGGTGGGCAATGCGGGTTGCGCAATTCGAATTGCGCCAAGGACGCCAAGGGGCCAAGAGCGCCAAGCAAACCATTTTTTATAGTTCTTCTTCTTGGCGGTCTTGGCGCCCTTGGCGATCTTGGCGCAAACCGGGATTGAAAATCAGACGGAGCCTAAAATCTGCCGCGGAACAGGAGCCACGCTTGAACATCAGCATCCTGGCAGCGGGCGCGGGCGGCATGTATTGCGGAAGCTGCATGCGCGATAGCGCCATGGCCACCGCACTGAAGCGGCAGGGGCATGATGTCACGCTCATTCCGCTTTATACGCCGCTGCGGGATGAGCACCCGGATGCGAGCCACCCCGAAGTCTTCTATGGCGGCATCAACGTCTACCTTCAGCACGCGAGCCGACTCTTTCGCCATACACCACGCATGCTCGATTGGATTTTCGACCGCCCCTGGATGCTCAATGTCGCGGGAAAAATGGGCGCTCAGACCTCGCCCAAAAAACTGGCCGGCCTCACGCAAAGCATTCTGGAAGGCCAGGAAGGCGCGGCCAGCAAAGAGCTCGATCGTCTCGTCCAATTCCTGCGGCACACGATTAAGCCGCAGGTCATCAGCCTGCCGAACCTGATGTTCATCGGGATGGCTCGAACCTTCAAAGAAGCGCTAGGCATTCCCGTCATCTGCGAAATGACCGGCGAAGATATTTTCCTCGATGCGATGGACGGCCCGGATCGCCAGCGCATCCGACAGATCATCCAATCGCGCGCCGCGGATGCGAATCGATTGGTCGCAACCAGCCAATATTATGCGTCCCATATGGCTGGGTATCTGGAGATGCCGGTCGAGCAAATCGAAGTCGTGCCGAACGGTATTTCCAGCGATTACCTCACGCCATTGAACGACCGGAAAGAAAAGCCCAGTGCCGCGCCCACGGTCGGCTACCTCGCCCGTATCTGTCCAGAGAAGGGGCTCGCGCAGTTTATCGAGGCGATGAAGATTGTGCTGACCTTTCCCGATCTGCAAAACACGAAGTTCAAAGTGGCCGGGTATCTCGGAAAACGCGACGAAAAATGGTTTGGCGATCTGAGTCGGCAGGTTGCCGCCGATGGGCTGGCGGATCGATTTGAGTTTCTTGGTGAAGTGGATCTGTCAGCCAAGCTGAACATGCTCGATTCGCTCGATGTTTTCACAGTGCCGACGGTGTATCCTGAAGCCAAGGGAATCTACGTGCTTGAGGCGATGGCGCGCGGCATTCCCGTCGTTCAGCCAGCGCATGGTTCTTTTTCTGAGCTGATCGAGCAAACGCAAGGCGGCTTGCTCGTTCCACCCAACAATCCGCACGCATTGGCCGAGACTATCGCAGGATTGCTCCGCGATCCGGCGCGAAGGCAGACGATGGGCCGGGCCGGCAGGGCGGCAGTGGAATCGAGCTTTACGGAAGATCATATGGCGCGCAATATGATGAACGTGTTTAACGATGTCTTGCAAAGCAAAGCTGGTATGGTGCGAGCATGAGTAGCGTATCCACATCTTCTCCGGAAGCCGCTTCCGCCACTTCGGTCGGCTTGAGCGTGACGGATGTGCGCAAGGATTACCCAACCCCAGCTGAGCCGCTGGTGGTTCTGCGAGGGGTATCTTTTTCGCTGGCCGCCGGCGAGCGCGTGGCGATCGTCGGTCCGAGTGGCTCAGGCAAGAGCACATTGCTCAATATCCTGGGCACGCTCGATGAGCCGACGGCGGGGCAGGTCACGTTGGACGGCGTCAATCCGTTCTCGCTTCGCTCCAAAGCGCTCGCGAAATTCCGCAGCGAAAAAATCGGCTTCGTCTTTCAGGATCATCATCTGCTTCCGCAATGCACGGCATTGGAAAATGTGCTGGTTTCGCGACTGGCTCTCGGAAATGTGAGCGAAGCCGACGCGGCACGTGGTTCGGAATTGCTGAAGGACGTTGGGCTGGAAGGACGGGCGACTCATCTGCCCGCCGAGCTTTCCGGTGGCGAACGGCAGCGCGTCGCTATCGCCCGCGCTCTAATGAATCGCCCGCGATTGCTGCTATGCGATGAGCCGACCGGCAATCTCGACACGCGCACCGGCCAAGCCATCGGCGAGCTGCTCATCCGTCTGGCCACCGAATCGCAGGCGATTCTTGTGGCGGTGACGCACAGCCCGGCGCTGGCGTCGATGTTTCCCAGGCAAATGGGAATGGTGGATGGACGATTAACGTAGGCGTACTGAATTAAGAGGACGCGCGGCGAAGCAAATGGACGGCGTCGCTCCTGCGACGCCGCGAACGCTGCGAAATTGAACTTCTCGATGATTCGCGGCGGCAGGGGACTGCCGCCCTCCAGGTAGCTCATCGCATGAACAGGCTTACTCTTCTCTTTCGCAACCTCCGCTACTTTCGCGGGGTCAACCTGGCGGTCATCGCGGGGATGGCAGTCGCGACTGCCGTCCTCACCGGCGCGATGATGGTGGGCGACAGCGTGCGTGGGAGCCTGGCCGATCTGGCGAGACAGCGATTAGGTCCGGTCGATTATGCCCTGATTTCACCGCGGTTTTTTAATCAATCACTGGCAGATCGAATCGCACAGGGGCACGACGCGGCCGAAGGATCTGACATCGTGCCGGCGATTATCGTTCGTGGTGGAGCGGCCAACGATCAATCCACCGCCTCTGATGGTTCACCTTTTCGTACCGCCGACGTTCAGATTGCCGCGATCGGACCAGCGAAGGGCACATCTTTCGACGGCGCCAAGTTCCCAATTTTATCAGGCTCAGTCGTATTGAACGGCCCGCTCGGTGACGCGATCGATGCGAAGGTCGGCCAGAGCGTGCTTCTTTATGTTCCGACGCAAAGCGATCTGCCACGCGATGCAGCCCTCGCTCGCCGAGGCAAGGGAGACATCGAGGCCGATTTGCGAGCAAATGTGTCTGAGATTTCCCGGCAGCCAAGCTTCGCGTCACTGTTCAATCCGAATCCGAGCCAGCGTGTGCCGCGCAATGCTTGGGCGAACCTGGCCGACCTTCAGGACATGATCGAGCAGCCCGCGAGAATCAATGCGCTGCTCGTGCATAGCAATCATAGTGATAACGATGAAGCGGTTGTTTCAGCGCTCAACCAGCGCCTGAACAAAAGCATCATCCTCGACGATTTTGGCCTGACCCTTCGACCCGCCGGCGACAATGAAAGCAGCGTTTTCGCCCGCGAAACCTACATTGCTCCGCCCGTCGTCGATGCCTCCCAGCGTGCGGCCAAAAAGCTGGGCATCGAAATGCGTCCGGTTTCGGTCAACTTGCTCACGGAGGTGAGCAACGCCGCCAACAGCAAGACCATTCATTATGCGGTCGCGGCAGGAATGAATCCGCTCGATACCGGGCCATTGGCGGACAATGAAATCGCAATCAATCAATGGACCGCCGACCAGCTTGGGGCAAAAGTTGGCGACACACTCTCGATCGACTTTTACGCCCGCCAATCGGAAGGGGATTTGGTCAACGCCAGCAAAATCATCGCGCCGCAGAAGCTCTCGTTTGTCGTGAAAAATGTGTTGCCGATGGAAGGTCTCGGCGCCGACCAGGAGCTTCCGCCGGACTACAAGGGGCTGACCGACGCCGACAGCGTCGCCGACTGGAATCCGCCAGAAGGTTTGAAGATCGACAAATCGCTGGTCACCAAGGCGGATGAAGATTACTGGCGCAAATGGCGGGCAGCGCCCAAGGTTTTCCTGAGCTTCGACGCCGCCTCGAAATTGTGGGGCGGAGCGTATGGCGAAGTAACCGGGCTGCGCGTGCCGGCCAAGGACGCGGAAGCATTTGCCAAAGCATTGAGAGGCGAGCTTTCGCCGCAGTCACTGGGACTGGTCTTTCGGCCTATCAAAGCGCAGCAGCTTGCCGCCGCCAATGGCGGGACCGATTTTGCCGGATTCTTCCTGATGTTCAGCTTCTTTCTGATCGTCGCTGCCGCACTGCTCGTGGCGATGCTCTTTCGGCTGAACGTAGAACAGCGGGCCCGACAGCTTGGATTGCTTGGAGCAATCGGATTTGCGCCGGGGCGACTTCGACGATTGGCGCTGGGCGAAGGCATGATCCTCGCGATCATCGGCGGCATCATCGGACTGGCTGGTGCGCTGGGATACACGTGGCTCATCATGTGGGGCCTGCGCACCTGGTGGATCGGCGCGATCGGGACGACCGCGATGCGCCTGCATGTGGTTCCCCTGACCCTCAGCTACGGATTCGTCGGCAGCCTCTTTGTCGCGTTTCTGGCGATTCTCTGGGCCGTCTGGCGCGTGGGGCGCGAGCAGCCGGCCAGGCTGATGGCGGGGGCGTGGGGAATTCAAACTTTCAAGCGCGGTGAAGGGCGAATCGTCCGATGGATCGGCCTGCTTTGCATTCTCATCGGCGCGGCAACCGTCGCCGCGGCTATCGCCAAGAAGATTTCCGCCGAAGAAGGCTTCGGTGGCGGAGCGCTACTTTTGTGCGGAGCCTTGTTCTGGATCGGCGGCGTTCTTCGCCCAAGGCGTCATGCGGGAGCATCGTTTGTCGGAGCTGGTTCGCTCGTGCGGCTCGGCATTCGCAATGCCGCCCGGCATACCGCACGCGGCGTTTTGGCCGTCGGTTTGATTGGTTTTGCTGCATTTACATTGATTACTGTTGCCGCCATGCAGCAGAACGGAACGCCTGATCCGGACAAGCACAATTCCGAAACCGGCGGGTATCGATTGATCATCAATGCCGACATTCCGCTGCTGGGCGATTTGAACACGGTTGAAGGGCGGCGGATTCTCGGTTTCCGAGAGCCCGATTCGTCGGTTTTCAACGGTGCTCACTTCACGCCGCTCCGCATGTGGCATGGGCAGGACATCAGTTGCCTCAATCTCACTCGTCCCAACAGCCCGACGATTCTGGGTGTTCCAAAAGAGTTGATCGATCGCAATGCGTTCATTCAGGATTCAGCGATTTCCAAAACCGCCAACGTCTGGACGCTGCTTGACTCCGATCAGGGCAAGGAAATACCGGTCATCGCCGACGCCGACACGCAGGAATATGTCCTGCAAATTCCGCTCGGAGGCACGCTGGAGATTCAGGATCAACTTGGAACGCAGCGAAAACTGAAGCTGGTCGCGACCGTCGCCCACAGCATTTTCCAAGGTCAATTATTGATGAGCGACGGGAACTTTCGAAAGCTGTTTCCCGCGCAGAGCGGCTTTGGCATGGTGCTGGTGGACATGCCGGGGGCGACAGCGCAAAAGACGGCTGACCTGCAGAAAACGCTAAGCAGTGAGCTCGGTGAATATTCCGTCAGCGTCGACACGACAACCGATCGGCTCAAGACTTATCAGAATGTTCAGAACACTTATCTCTCGACATTCCAGACGCTGGGCGCACTGGGTTTGGCACTCGGAACGCTCGGGCTGGCCGTGGTCCTCATTCGAACGGTGATCGAACGCAAAGCGGAACTCGCGCTCCTTGCATCGCTCGGATTCACAACCTCATCGAGAATCTGGCTCATCCTCGCGGAAAATGCATTTCTGCTGATCCTGGGTTTGCTGGTCGGCACCGTATCAGCCATCATCGGGATCATCCCTGCTGTTCTCGGCGGCGCGCGATCGATTAATGTCCCTGCACTGGTAATAACATTGATCGGCGTTCTGGTCATCGGGTTTGTCTCCGCGGCCATCGCCGTGACGATAAGCGGCGTTCATGTTGCTCCCGCCGACCTGCGAAGCCAGTGAGTCGAAGCCGATCTCAGAATTGAGATTTCATGTCGCGCACGATCAGCATCATCACGCCCTGGCTGGACCATCCGGAATTCATCGCCGACTACGAATCGGCCACGCGCGCGGACGATGTCGAAGTGATCGTTGTTGATAACGCGTCGAATGCCGCCAATGCAAACGCGCTTCGCGAGATGGTGGGGCGGCTCGATGGGAAATACCTGCGCAACGGGGAAAACCGCTGGTTTGCGCCGGCCAACAATCAGGGATTGGCAGTTTCCACCGGCCAAATAATCATTTTTCTCAACAATGATGTCTCCGGATCATCGGCATGGCTTGGAAATGTCCGCCATGATGTGCAGGCGGGCGCGCTCTATGGGCCCGAACTTTGTGAACGGGAATTCGAGGGCAAAAGGTTTGCATACCTGAGCGGCTGGTGCATCGCCGCATGTCGGCAAACGTGGGAGATGCTGGGTGGCTGGGACGCCGCGCGCCATTCGATGCCGTATTGGGAAGACACGGATCTGGGCTATCGAGCCAGACAGGCTGGCCTGAAGTTGAATGTTTCAAAGTGGCCCATCCATCACAAGGGCAACGGGACGAGTTCTTCAGTTCCTGGGGTAGTGAGCGGAGAGGCTCGGATGCGCGAGGTGTTCCTGTCGCGCATTCAAGGCAATGCGCAGTCAGCACCTGCGGTCGATGAAACGTCAACCGATTTTGAATCGGCGGTCGCACTGCTGCACGACAGGCGTTTGCCGGAAGCCGAGCGTGCCTTTGCGCGAGCGATTGCGCGCAACCCAAATCGCGCGGACATGTGGATGCAGTATTGCGATGTTCTCTATCTCTCCGGCCGAAAGGACGCGGCCATCGACGCCGTGCGAAAAGCGATTGCGCTCAACCCTGGTGACGCGAAACTGTACGTCAACCTCGGCACGCTGCTGGGATTGATAGGGCGAAAGAGTGAGGCGTCCGGCGCATTTCGCCAGGCGATTGCTATAGCCCCGCAGATGCCTGAAGCGCATAACAGCCTTTCGCGCGTGCTGCTGGAAACTGGTCAGATCGATGAAGCGATTGCCGAGGCGCAGGAGGCTGTGAAATTGAATCCCGGATTTCCGCCCGGGCTGGTCAATCTCAGTCATGCACTTCGGGCCGCGGGGCGAAATCAGGAAGCTTGGCTTCACGGGCAGATCGCTGTAAAGGCTTCGCCGAACTATGCCGCCGCTCATAATTGCGTCGGCGCAGCACTGGCGGCGCTCGGGGAGTTGGCCGGCGCGTTGGCAAGTTTTGAACAGGCGCTGTGGATTTCGCCGCACGATCTGATCGCGACCCAATCGCGCTTGCAGATCATCGAACTAATGAACGGGGGTCGGCCATCTTCATCTTCTCCTGGGCCGTTCGGCGCACAGCCTTGAGCAGGCTTATTATTGACTAAGTTAATTTTGACAAGTTCATTGGACCGATTTAAAGTGGCGTCCGGTTAAAACTCGCTTAAGTGGCGCGCACCAATGGTTTTCCAACACAGGAAGGCGAGGCCCATGAAACTCCTTGCACTGCTTTTTGTTCTGTCGGGGATTTTGTCGCTCACCGGCTGCGGCACGCCGGGCTATACAGCCCAGGAACGCAATCAACAGATCGCCCGCAACTGGGATTATGAGTGGCGTCAGACCAGCGACGACTTCGATCATCTCTTTTTGCTGCGGCCAGCCAGCCATATGACGATCTGGAACGTCCAATAATTTCTGGCGTTTACCCTTCGTGTGACGCAACTGAAACAAATAAGGCCAGCCTCCAAACCTTCGGATTTGGAGGCTGGCCGTATGTTTAACTATTGACCCATTCCACATCAGGATTGCACGATGGAAAGGTGGCGGGGCACTTCTGAGCCGCCGCTACGAAACCATCCGCATATCCTTCCTTCGAATTGTCGTAAACACGACATGGCGAAGGTGCTTCTGACGGGCCGACTCAAGGTGGTTCAGATACTGCTTGAGCGCGGTCTCGTCGAATTGGGCCAGGAAGTTGGGGTTGGCGGTGACGTTGTACTGCCGGATATCATCGATCAGTTGACGCTTAGTCATATGCTGATTAGTGTCGGATCAGGTCCGGAAATAACTTGAACCGTCTATGCCGCTCGATGGTAAAATCGACGAAAAGGCTTGCGGAACGGGGCAAGTCGAGACCTGGAAGACTTCTCATATTGGATTGCAGATCGATGCCTGATGCGCCACCTCCGACCAGCGTTCCGCCTGACGCCCAGTCACAGCACGACGAAGCGCTGGCTCATCTTTTCAAGATGTCCACGACGTCCGCGGGCGGGCAGGAATATGTCGCCATCAATTCCACGTCCATCGCTTCGGTTCTCATAGGCGTGGCCAGCGTGCTGGTGTTCCTGGCGGACGTGCTCTTTATCGTTCCGCTGGCAGGGCTGGTGTGCGCGATCGTTGCACTCGTTCAGATTCGTCGCAGCAGCGGCACTCAAACGGGAACGGCTTTTGCCGTGGCGGGACTGGTGCTGTCGCTGGGTATCGGCGGATTCAAGGCCGGTCAGCATTTGCTCGTTTCTCACGAGGCAAACAAAGACACCGTCGTGATTGCCGACATTATTCAGCGACTGGGCGCCGATCTTCACAGCGCCCGATACGACGACGCGTACGACGATTTCTTTTCGCCCGAATTCAAAAGACAAGTCGATCGCAAGACCTTTGCTGCAACCTTCGAGCAACTCCAGGGCCCGATGGGCTACGGCCCGGTCGAGTACGCCAAGTGGAACGGCGAGCCAGTCGCTTATGAGGAAGTCGGGAACTCAGGTGTGAAGGACGCGACCGCCATGGTGATGGTCAAGTTTAAGAAGGCTTCGACGGCTGCCCGTCCGCTTTTCGGTTTCTCCAATCGCGATGGGACCTGGAAGATCGACGAATGCACCTTCTTCGACACTAAAAAGAAGAAGAAAGCGGCCCAATAAGCGGTTCAAGCAACCTTCCTCAGTCGTCCGATAACATTCGTGCCGGACAGGCGTTTTGTTGCGCCTGCCCGCTATTCCTTACCTAGGGCGGCCAAACGGTCGATTACGCCCGTGGGGAAATGCTCCCCCTCAACAAGGTAGGGTTTCATGGCACGGATGAGCCACGGTCGTAAAACGTCGTTTGGCGCGCTCTTGTGGGCGGGTGCAATGGTTCTGGCGGCGGTGACCGCGGCCGGTTGTGCTCAACTCTGCGCCACGGGCGGGCCTGGGCATGCCGTTGCTTCATCGCATGGCGGCAAGTCCAATTCCAAGGCTGTTGCGCAGGACAGTGCCGTCGAATTTCCCACCGCGCCGCCTCAAAACGTGAACATCTTTGGTGAAGTGAACGGCGCCCATCGACAGGCTGCGACTCCAATCAGCGAGGTCGGCTTCCAGCAGCACACCTTCACCGATGAAGGCTATGACAGCGACATTACTGTGGACCCAAGTGGCAAGTGGATCGCCTTTTCCAGCACGCGCCACAGCGAGCATCCCAGCATTTACCTTCAGCGCGTCAACGGCACCACCGTCACGCAATTGACCAGCGACTCCGACGACGATTACCCGGCCTTCAGCCCCGACGGCAAGCAGATCGCCTTCAGCTCGACCCGCGCGGGTCTCTGGCAGATTTACACGATGGATATCGATGGCCGAAACGTCGTGCAGGTCACGAGCGGCACGTCGCAGTGCATCCATCCCAGCTTCAGCCCCGATGGCGCGCGCCTCGTCTACAGCAGTCTCGGCTCGCGGAGCGGGCAGTGGGAACTGTGGACCGTGAATCTTCAGACCGGCGAGCGACGGATGATCGGATATGGCTTGTTCCCGGTTTGGTCGCCCGATCGAAATGTCGATCGCATCGCCTTCCAGCGCGCCCGCCAGCGCGGCTCGCGCTGGTTCAGCGTCTGGACGCTGGATCTGATTGATGGCGAAGCGCGCCGGCTGACCGAAATTGCCGTCAGCTCCAACGCCGCGATTATCTCACCGACCTGGAGCCCCGACGGAAAGCGATTGGCTTTCACCACGGTGCTTTCGCCGACGCATGCCAGCGGCGCGAATCTTCACGGCCAGACCGACATCTGGACCATCGACGCCGACGGCATCAACCGCCAGCGGCTCACCGACGGGCGCGGCACCAACCTGACGCCGTCGTGGGGCAGCGATAATCGGATTTTCTTTATCAGCGATCGTGGCGGTGCCGAATGCGTCTGGTCGGTTCGAGCCGATACAGATCGTCGGACGACCGTCGCGCAGAAGAACGACAAGAAGCCGGCGGGTCAGAATGAACCGCAGGCCGTCGGATCGACCGATCCACATGAAGTGGATCACTAGGCCGCTTCGAGACGGCGAATAGTGAATTGTGTTCGGCATCGGACGGTTTTGGATTAGACGAGGAAGCTTCATGGAAGAAGCGAACATTAAAGCGCGGAGCGCAATCCTGGTGGGGCTGCTGGCGATGCTGTCGCTGCTCCCCGCCTGCCAGATGACACCCCAGTATGGCACCGAAGATCCGCTCTATCTGTCGGCAAGAGCGCGGCAGGTTTGGGCGGTGGCGCCGGCCATCAACCTGAGTGGTGAGCGCGAAGTCGATCCGCTGCTTCAGGCCGATCTGCTTTACTCTCAGTTGCAGCAGGTGCACGGGGTGACGGTGATCCCGGTGAATCGGGTCGTCGAAGTGTATGCCGGTCTGCATCTGGAAAAAGTGCAAACGCCCGAGCAGGCGTCGCTCGTGTGCGACCTGCTGGGATGCGATGCTCTGGTCGTGCCGACGATCACGGCATATGACCCGTACAACCCGCCCAAGCTGGGGGGCTCGATTCAGGTATTTCGTAAGCCACGCGGCTATGCAAGGCCGGAAAATGTCGATCCGCGCGAGCTGGCACGACAGGCCGGCATGCGCGCAACCGAATCGCTGCCGACTCCGCAGGGCCAGTTCCTGCAGGCGGTCGGTATGTTCGACGCCTCCAATGGAAGCGTACGCGAAAAGTTGGATGCCTATGCGCACGGTCGAAATGACCCCGCAGGGCCGCTGGGAGTCAAGGAGTATTACGTCAGCATGGATCGCTATTGCGGGTTCTTCTACAACGCAATGATCAGCGACGTGCTGAAGCAGATCAGGGAGCAGGCGCTCAAGCACCAGAGCGCCTGAAGGATGGGAGAATGCAGATGGCTGAGAAGAAAATGCTGAGCCTTGTGAAGGGAAAGCACCATTTCTGTTTCCGCTACGAAGCCGGCGAGGAAAAAGCCGTCCTCGATGCGCTCACGGAAATGGTGGATCGGCGCGACCTTGGATTCGATTGGTTCGACGCCGCCGTCCTATCACATCAACTTGGCGAGCATTTGGCAAAAGAATTAAAGAGCTATTTGCCGAAGAAAGCAGCGTGAAGAAGTAGTTGATAATGTTTGAGCGACAGGATGCCGGCCCGATAACGAAAAGAGCCGGTTCGAATCGCAGGACATTTTCAACTGCCCCTTGAGACGAGGATCGGCTCATGGGCGGGCCACCGGAAACGCCGGCCGAGTGGCAATCAACTCTGGTTCAGGATCCCATGCGCCGCGTCCGGTACCTATGAATACCGCCACCGCCCCTGCCACCGCAGCACAGTTCTCTGCGCCGTCCAAGCCGGCTACGAACGAAAAACAGTTCACCCCCTTGGTCTCGCAGTTCCTCGACTTCCTGCGGTTGGAAAAACATTTCAGCGATTACACCGTCAAGAGCTACGGCGCCGACCTCGTGCAGTTTGGCCAGTTTCTGGCCGGCGAGATCGGACCCGCTGCCGCCTCCACACCCGCCGACGCTTCGAATGCGAAGGTGTTGCCTGCGGAAGTGGACGAGCGAAGCGTACGCTGTGAGCCGCTGACGATCCGCGAGTTCCTGGCCTATCTGTACGGCCAGAACTACACCAAGAGCACCACCGCCCGAAAACTGGCGACGCTCCGCAGCTTCTACAAATTCCTGATCCGCCGCGGTCTGGTCAGCGCTAATCCGCTGTCCACCATCCGCACGCCCAAGCAGGACAAGCGCCTGCCCAAGTGCCTGGATCTGGATCAGGTTCAGAAGCTGCTCGATGCGCCCGGCGATGCCGACCTGCTGTCGGCACGCGACAAGGCGATGCTCGAGGTGCTCTATTCCAGCGGCATTCGCGTCAGCGAGCTGGTCGAGCTGGAAATGGGCGACCTGGACCTTCAGGAAGGCGTGCTTCGCGTCCGCGGTAAGGGACGCAAGGACCGCCTGACGCCCATCGGCAGCCAGGCGATCAAAGCCCTGCAGCGCTACTTCGAACTTCGCGCCTCCGAGCCGAAGTGTCAGGGACAACACGCTGGTCGGGTCTTCCTGAACAAGCACGGCGAAACGCTCAGCACTCGATCTGTCCGTCGAAAGCTCGACAAATACCTCGTGCATGCCGGCCTTGATCCAGGCATCAGCCCGCACACGCTCCGGCATAGCTTTGCGACGCACCTGCTCAACAACGGCGCCGATCTGCGCAGCGTGCAGGAGCTGCTGGGACACCAGAGCCTGAGCACCACGCAAATCTACACGCACCTGACGACCAGCCGGATGAAGGAATCCTACGACGCGGCTCATCCCCGCGCCATGGCGCCGACGATCCCGCACCCGGCCTCGCAGCCCACCGTCCCTCATTACCCGGCCAAAGCCGGGTGAAGGAACGGGCAACAGAGTTGACATAAATGAAGAGGCGCTGGCATCCAACTGCCGGCGCCTCTTTCGTTGGTTTAAATTGAATTGCACTATTTGATCAGCCGAATCGCAAACGGATAGCGATAGTGTTCGCCCGAGTTGGCTTTGATGGTGGCAATAATAATCAGAACCAGATTGGCAATCCCGATCGCAGCCATCAGCGGAATTCCAATGATTACAAAAATCAAAGGGATGCAGATCACGAACGCAATTGAAACTGTAATCTGGAAATTCAGCGACTCCTTGCCCTGCTCGTCAACGAATGGAATCTCGTTCTTCTTAATCAGCCAGATAACCAACGGCCCAATGATGTGCCCAAACGGCAACAGGAAACCAGCAAGAGCCGTCAGATGACAAAGCATCCCCCACAAGCGCGCATCCTTATTCACGTCGCCCGCCATCGAACCTTGATATTGCACGGTCGATGAAGCCGGACCACCTGCACCGATATTGGGATCCTGAGTCATAAAAGCCACTCCTTATTCCACTCAATCCGATTCCCCTATTTTCCAATCCGTGTTACTTGATCAAACGCAATGCAAACGGATATCGATACGCAATTCCTTTACTGACTTGCATCGCGCCAATAATGTTAAAAATCAAAGCGCACACGAATAGTGCAAGCCGCAGCAACAGCATCACCAGAAAACCAAGGAACGGGATGTGTGAAAGAATCATCCCCACAACGATCAATGCGACCCACGCAATGGTGATCGTGATCCCCCAGTTGATCACTTCCTTGCCCTGATCGTCCACAAACTTGCTGGAATCTTTCTTGACCAGCCAGATGATCAGCGGCCCGATGAGCCATGTAAAAATGCCGAGGATATAGCACAGCACCGCGAGGTTCTGTTCATCTTTGGTTGGCGGAGCACCCGCGTAAGCTTGTGAACCCGCGGCTCCGTAGTCTGTGACCGGCGTACCAGTTGGAGTTTGTCCCGGCGTGGCAGAATTGGGATCGGCACTCATATGTGACTCCTTTACGTATTCCCTCTGACAGCCCTCTTAACGTGAGAGAACACTCTGACGCGCCGCAAGCAATATTTCAACTCTAACCTTTCATGAACTTTCTAAAAGGGTGAATATTTGGTCCTCCGTATATAGAGGCACTGCCTGTGGTCATCGCAGCGATTTCATTGATTTTTTGTTGAGGGGGGGAGTTCGATAGCGGGACACAACGACGACGTTCACGAAACTAATCGACGGGCGGCCGTGTGGGTCCGCTGCCGGGGCAATTTGATTCGTCCTTCGCGGATCGCGCGGAGGGCAATGTGCATGCGAATCAAAGTTTTCCGAATGATGATACCTTTGTGACCTATCTCGCCTTCTCCAGCTCGAACGCGTTGTGCACGATTTGAAGAGCCTTGGGTCCTTGCTCTTTGTCGATGATGCAACTGATTTTGATTTCGCTGGTGGTGATGTTCTGGATATTGATCGCGGCATCGGCCAGCGCTTTGAACATGCGTTGGGCGACACCGGTGTGCACGCGCATGCCGACGCCCACCACGCTTACTTTGGCAAGATCGCCGTGATACGTGGCCATGGCCTTGGGCCCGAGTTCCTTGCAGATTCGCTCGACGACCGACTTGATGTCCTGCAGATCTCCATGCTCGACGGTGAAGCTGATGTTGGCGGTGTTGTCGTCCATGACGTTCTGAATGATGTCATCGACGACGATATTGCCCGAGGCGATGTCGCCGAAGATCTTGGCGGCGATGCCGGGCCGGTCGGGGACATTCTTGATCGTCACGCGCGTGAGGTCTTTCTTCAGCGCAGCGCCCGATACGACGATGTGTTCCATGTTCGCTGTCTCCGCGACGATCCAGGTTCCTTCATTCTCATTCTGGCTGTTGCGCACGTGCAGCGGCACGTTGTACTTCTTCGCAAATTCGACCGCCCGCGTCTGCAGCACCGACGCGCCTAACCCCGCCAGCTCCAGCATCTCGTCATAGCTGATGCGATCGATCTTCCGCGCGTTCGAGACGATCCGCGGGTCGGCGGTGTAAATGCCATCCACATCCGTGTAATTCTCGCACACGTCCGCCTTCAGCACCGCGCCGACCGCCACCAGTGTCGCATTGCTCCCGCCTCGACCCAGCGTCGTATAATCGCCCTCGGGCGTCACGCCCTGAAAACCCGCGACGATGACGATATTCCCGGCATTGAGCTGATCGAAAATCCGCTGCTTGTTGATCGATTGAATCCGCGCCTTGGAAAAGGCATTGTCGGTCACCAGTCCGATCTGCCCACCGGTGAAGCTGATCGCGCCATGTCCCTGCGCATGAATCGCCATGGCCATCAGCGCGATCGTCACCTGCTCGCCGGTGGCCAGGAGCTGATCCATCTCCCGCTTAGGCGGATTGGCGCAAACCTGTTTGGCCAGTTCGATCAGGTCATCGGTCGTATCGCCCATCGCGCTGACGACTACAACCACCTGGTTTCCCTGCTGCTTAGCCGCGATCGCGCGCCGCGCCGCCTTATGAATGCGCTCCGCATCTGCCACGCTCGTGCCGCCGAATTTCTGAACGATTAAACCCATGTCCTCCACGCTCTGCCGCAAAAGAAGAGGGGATTATAGTGATGAAGGTGCGTTGCTCAACCGCGGCCTGCTGAGGGGTCAGCATATGTGGTTCCTCCGTATATAGGGGCGCTGGTTGTGGTCATCGCACGGATTTTTTCGAAATTTGTCATTGAAGAAGAGCGTTCGACAGCCCCCAGCGGCTGAATTGACGAGCGGCCGTGTGGGTTCTCTCCCATTGCTGCACCGATCCGTGCAAAGCCACCTGCCCTGAGCTTGTCGAACGGGTGCACCATTTGCACCGCACCCAAATGCACCGATTTTCGAGTTGTTTCGCGATGTTGCACCCCTCGACGTCGCTCGGGACTCGTCACCTGAACCGCCGCGCTTGGAGGACAGCCGCCCTCGGGTGTGACTTCCGCTACATCCAGTCTCCGCCCTCCAGTTTCTGGAACAATGTCCCCAAATGTCACAAAAGGAAGCGCTTTTCGTAAAAATGAGTGACATTCGACTGCAATTCCAGATTTAACCCGTTCCAAGTTATCCGCTTATGAACAAACCATGTGATGTCACACTTGTGACATTTGGTGACATTCCTGGGACATGGAGTGACATCCCACATTCTGCAGGGCGTCGCTCCTGCGGCGACGGGAAGGGTAGAAAGCGCCCGACAAGCAGGTTCGACAAGCTCACTGCAGGCCGGGCGGCTAACGTGGGCATTGGACTCGCGCGCGGCGCGCGACACTTGCGCGCCGCGCGCCTTGCTTAGCAGGCTCATCAACCGCAATTCGTTGGCCATAAAAGATTTGCGATCTTCCCCCGCGCGCGGCGCGCGATCCTCGCGCGACACCAGCGCCGCGCAACGATTGTCAAGCGACTTTTCATATTTTCTCCCGTCCATTGGTACTTCCCGCCTCCCGCTCTTCAAAGAACCGCGCAGGCAATAGGTGGATTTGGGACGCGCTGCGCGAAACGGAGTCGGCTGACTCTCGGCCCTTCGACAAGCTCAGGACAGGCTATCTGCGCAAGATGCACCCGCGCCTTGCCCAACCTGCCGCGGGCCCAATCGAGGGGCCCATCCCCAACTCCGCCGAAATTCCATCAATCTCTCTGCCTCTGCTCCAATTGCTTGCACGGACGTTAAAATCAAATTGATGGGTGATAGGAAATGAGTGATGCGTTGTCCCACCCGCACACGCCGACTGTCGATTGCCGCGATCGAAGCATGCGCGGTGTTTGTGCTTCTATCCTTCGCTGGAATTCGAAGCTTCTGGACTTGGGATGCGTTGAGCACCGGAACCCAGGCAATCGGGTTAATGGGCGGCTATCTGGTCTATACGCAGGCATCGGGAAAAGGGGTGATCTATTCCGAAAGTGGCCACCTGTCGGGCAGCATGCAGCCGCATCTTTTGGACATGCCAAAGAGTTTTTTGGGGTTTGCCGTTAAGACGAATGTCTTTTCCTCACCGTTCGGCATTGAAAAAGACTTCGCCCTCCGCGTGCCGCTCTGGTTGCCGCTTTTTTACTGCTCGTGTACTCGGCGCGATGGCTCATCGCCCGCCCGGCAAACGCGCCGGCTTTTCGGGTCGTTGCCAAATAGCCTTAACAAAGCGCGCCTAACCCATTTTGAATTTGCCCCTCCCTATAAATCGCCAAGAGCCGAAAGTAGGATTAAAATAGCGTTTGTGAAAGATCGAGTCCTAGGCCTACTGCTCGTCGCGACCGTGGTCACTGTCCTTCATTTCCCAGCGACCATTATTGTTTCAATGGTCAGCTATCGCGAGTCCGGCCCACAGCCGTCTCAGGTTCTTCGGGCCATTTTAAGCTTCCCGATGGATATTCCCGACTTGCTCCCAGATGGATACCTCCCGCTGCTCCGACAGTATTGGCCCGAACCAAGCATGATGTCGCTGGCGTTCAATTCCGTTCTATGGGGCGTTGCAGCTGCAGTAGTTGTCGAGTTGATTTTGCGCTCGCGCAAAAAGGCACGACCCGCTGGGCCGCACGCGCAATAAGCCGATAGATCAGGCCGTCGGATATCCCTTCGCGCAACGACGCTCTGGAAGTCGCCGCCAGAAGATAGAGGCCATCGTAAAGCCCGTGATCCGGAGTAAGTTTGGATAATAATATGGGCTCCCGACCACCAGAGATCGTTCGACGAATTCTGGATCCGAGGCAGCAACGATTTCCTGTGCCTCTTTCCCGAGCCGCAGGGGCATGTTCAGCTAATTAAGCCGGGCCGTGGCCGAGCAGGCTGCATGCAAAGGAAAAAAGGGAGATGGAAATGGCGAGATTACCCAAGCGTGAGGCACGCCAGCAAATGCTGGAATTTACGTTTCTTGGAATCTGGGCACTCGTCATCGCCGCCGTAGGGGCATTCATAGGGCCCAGGTTAATTCACACCACGAACTATGACCGACGCGGCTTCGGGACACTTCTCGCCATGATATTTGGTGCGCCAGTTTATTTCGTTGTCTTGTGGAGGAAGTCGCGCCGGGAAAAACGCGTGGAATTCCGCCGCAAAAACGGCATCTGCGTCAACTGCGGCTACGACCTCCGAGGCAATACGACCGGCATCTGCCCCGAATGCGGCGAGCCGGTCGAGGAGATCAAAACGGCCAAGGACGAAAAGCCAGTATAAGGATCAAAGCAAGCGTCGAGCTTCGATGGCACGTGCCGCATCGCCCAAAACTACGATTCGATTCCCGGCGGCGCGGGAAGGCCAGCGGAACAGATGAGATCCTGAAACATAGAGGCCCCATGCAGCAGCAGTACGACAGTACAGACAGATTCATGCTGCGGAAAAGCCCGGCCGTCTTACTTTGGGCCATCGCGGCATTGATCATGCTTTGCATTGTTGCGGGATTGTTTTGGATAAAACTCGATCGTCGCGCCCAGATACAAGCTGAAGAAAAGCGCGAATTAGAAACTCAGTATGCCGAGTTCCGGCAACAGCGACAGGAAATGCGCGAAGTTTACCAGAAAAAATTCGAAGAACTGGCTAATGAACGCGTAGGTCTCGAGGCCCGTGAAGCCCAACTCGAACGCGAAAAGCAGCAACTCGAAAACCAAAAGAAATGATGAACGACCGGGGGACGGTTATCACCGTGCGGTGTTTGCCTGTTCGGCTTATGAGTACGATCATGTCGTTCCAAACCGGTTTGCTTTGAGGTAGAAAATGCGACTTCGGTTGATCCAGGTCGGCTTATTCAGCATCGCGATTCTTGTATCGCTCTACATCATATGGGTAAATCATATACTGCCTTGGTACGGCACACTCGTGTTAGCCGTGATCGACATCCTGTATCTCGGCCTCATTGCTTTCCAGCTCGTACGTCGATCACGACAATTGCAGATGGCTGGCAAGCCGAAACGAAGATTTCCAAAGCGCCAGGCACTACAACAACGTCTTGAAGCCCTCTTTCTTGGGATCTACAGCCTGGCTCTGCTTTTTGCGATATCATTTGTCCTTCCGAGATATTTTGGACCTCGCCAACATCATCCACCGGGATTTGGCTACGTTCTCGCGTTCTTTTTCGCCATGCCGATCGTTCTTGTCTTGTGGAGAATTTCACGGCGCCAGGCGCGGATAGAATTCCGGCGTAAAACCGGCATGTGCCTGAACTGCGGCTACGACCTCCGAGGCAACACGACCGGCATCTGCCCCGAATGCGGCGAGCCGGTCGAGAACATCAACGCGACCAAGGTTGAAAAGCCGGCGCCGGCTGCTAGAAGCCAGCGCCTCGGATCAAGATCGCGCAAATAGCCACCGGACAACTTCTTCCAACATCAAGCGAAACTCAGTGCCTTTGGAAATAGATCACCACATCGATCGCGCTGACCCCCATTGATGCAAAGAAGGCGATCATGGACAACACGATGCCGAAGATCGCCGCCGTGCTCCGGCCGCCCTGGGCACGCGGCGCTATCACTGCGGCATCCGCGGCACGATCGCCCGCAGCACCTTCGCACAAGCCAACGAACAACGCGATTATCGTATCTACCAGGACACCGCCCTGGCGATGATCGCCACGACGCGAATCGAGCTGCCGGTGGATCGGCGGTTGGCGCAACTGGAGGCCAACGCCTATGCGCTGGATTCCACAACCATCGACCTGTGTCTGGCACTGTTTCCCTGGGCGCGCTTCCGCCGCCGCAAGGGTGGAATCAAGGCCCACACGCTTCTGGACCTGCGAACAGGAATCCCCGTGTTTTTGCGGGTTTCGCACGCCAAAACCCACGACTTGTGGGCGTTGGACCAGCTCACGATCGAGCCGGGAGCGTTCTATGTGTTCGACAAGGCGTACGTGGACTTTGCCCGCTTGTGGCGCCTCCACACCGCCGGAGCGTTTTTTGTTACCCGATCCAAGCGGAAGATGGATTTTACTGTCCGCCACCGACGGGAAGTGGAGGGCGGTTCGCAGATCAAAAGCGACCGGCTGATCCAGCTGGCCGGGCCCAAGTCGCAACGGTTGTATCCGGGACTCGTGCGCCACATCCGCTACGTCGATTCCGACACCGGCAAGCGACTCAAATTCCTGACCAACCATGCTTCGCTGGCCGCCGCAACCATCGCATTGCTGTATCACCAGCGATGGAAGATCGAACTGTTTTTCAAATGGATCAAGCAGCACCTGCACATCAAGGCTTTTTTCGGCAACACACCCAACGCCGTCAAAACTCAACTGTGGGCGGCGGTCATCGTTTACGTGCTAGTGATTAAATTGAAACATCGATACCAACTGTTTCAGGAGCCCAATAAAATCTTACAAATCCTCAGCGTGACGATTTTGGAAAAAACGCCCGTTTTTGAGCTGTTTTCTGAAATAAAACGGAAAGCCCCCGACGATCAAAACTCTAACCAGTTGCCCCTGTTCGAGTAATAACCGGACAGTACTGATTTCAGATTTTAAATTTGGGATTTCAAATGCGCCGCTCCCGGCAGCATGGGATCAATCGACTTTTCTCTTCGGCCTGGCGAAATTGAAGAAATTCTTCGCCGGCTCTCCGCGTAAGACAGCCGCCACATCCCGGCAGACGCAAGTAATGACGCGATTCTGGCCCTCATTCGTAAATGCACCAATATGCGGCGTGAGCAGTACATTGTCGGCTTCAGAAAGCGGGCCGGCCGGCGGCTCCTGGGCGCGAACATCGAGAGCCGCTCCGGCAATGCGCTTTTCATTGAGCGCCTGTAACAGCCCCGCTTCGTCCATCACCTTGCCGCGTGACGTGTTGATGAAAAAGGCGGTCGGCTTCATTTGGCTGAATCGCTGATAATTAAACAGCCCAACCGTGCGCGGCGTTTCGGGAACATGACAGGAAACGAAATCAGACTGCCGAAGGACTTCATCGAGGCTCAGAAGCTTCGCCTGGGTTTCAGTCACCGTGATCGAATCAGGGCTGACCTGGGGATCGAAAGCGATAATGCTCATGCCCATCGCCTTGGCGCGCATGGCGGTGAGAAATCCGATTCGGCCAAATCCCACCAGCCCCAATGTCTTCCCATACAGCTCGATTCCTCCCATGAATCGCTGGCGATCCCATTTGCCGGCCTTGGCACTGCGATCGGCAGCAGGCAGCATGCGCGCCAGTGACAGCATCATTCCCAATGCCAACTCGGCAACGGATATCGCATTCTGTTCTGGCGCATAAACGACAACGATGCCCGCTTCAGTCGCCTTGTCACAGTCGATGTTGTCCAATCCCACGCCGGCCCGCGCGATGACTTGCAATTTGGAACCGGCCGATATCAGTGCCGCATCGACCTGCGTCTGATTGCGAACCATGATGGCGTGGAAATCGGCGACGGTTTGTCGGAGCTTCGCCGGGTCTTTCCAGATCTGTGGATCGACGACCACGTCAAATTCCTCGCGCAGCGCATCCATCTCCGCGCCGGCAATCTGCTCGCAAACCAGGATTCGTCGCATATTCAAAACCCCTCAGGCAGTAATTTCGTGAAGCTCGAAAGGAATCTTGAATTCACCGGCCATCGTCTTAAGTTCAGTGAGTGTGGCCGCGTCGATGGAGATGCCTTCTTTGCTGTTGCGCTGGCTGTTTCGCGTCGAGCGCTCGCCGGGCACCAAGATTTCTTCGACGCCCGCGCGCTTTCGGCCCGCTTTGATCTGATCGATCGCGGCATCGATGCGCGATTTGAATTCGCCGATGTCCATGAACGCGTCGATATCGAACAGGCAGAAAAAGTGGCCGACGTCCTGTTTGCGATCGAGATTCTTGTACATCGATCCGATCGATGACCCGACTGCCGCTCCGGAGAGCACGCCGGACAATACCTCAACCATCATCGCAAGCGCATAGCCTTTATGCCCGGCCATCGTCAGCACCGTCCCGGCCAAGGCTTTAGCAGCATCCGTTGTCGGATTTCCTTCCGGATCAAGCGCCCAGCCGGCGGGTATGCTCTGCCCTTTTTTCTGGGCGGCGATGATGTTGCCGCGCGCCACCAGGGACGTGGCCAGATCGACCTTCACATGGAAACCTTTGCCGGTCGGGAAAGACATGCCGATCGGATTGGTGCCGAAGAAGGCGTCGCAGCCACCTTCAGGCGACATCGCCGGCTCGCAATTGGTGGTCGCCAGCAGAATCATGTTTTGGTCGGCGGCGCGGTTGCAGTAGTAGGAGAGCGTGCCGAAGTGCTGCGAATTGCGAACGGTCGCCGAAGCGACGCCGCAATCACGGGCCATGGGTAAAAGCAGGTCGAGCACTTTAACGGCCTGCACCTGACCCAACCCGTTCCCCGCATCAACTGCTAAGGTTCCTGCCCGGCGGCGCTCGATATTCAGCTTCGCCTTCGGATCGATCAATCCCTTTTGAATTCGCTTGACATAAATCCCAAGTCGGGAAACGCCATGCGTGGACGTGCCGCTCAAGTCCGCCGCCACGAGCGAATCGGCGAGAATTGCCGCATCCGCGGGCATTACGCCTGCCGTACTTGCGATCGACTGGACGAGTTTCCGAACGGATTCCGGTTGATAACGGGCCATTTATGCACTTCGATAAAGCTTGGTCATGACAAATTCCCGATGTCCCAGCGCCTCAGCGGCGGTGAGCCGGCCGTTGGCGGTGCGGACGATCAGATCGAGCAGGGCATCGCCCGCCTGGTCGAGCGTCTGCTCGCCGCGAAGGATCGCCGACACGTCCAGATCAATGTGCTCGGCCATCGTGGCGCAGGTCTTGGGATTTCCACTGAGCTTGATCACCGGCTCGATCGGATTGCCGATGACGTTGCCCTGTCCGGTGGGGAACAGGTGAATCACCGCGCCCGAGGCCGCCCAAAGCGTGACCGCCTCGGCAGCGGCCGACGAAGTATCCATGAAATAAAGGCCCGGCCCACGAGCGGGCGCCTCGGCCGGTTTAAGGGCATCGATAAACTTGGTCTTCTTGCCGAGCTTTTCGACGTTGCCCAATGCCTTTTCTTCGATTGTCGTCAATCCGCCGGCAATGTTGCCCTTGGTCGGCTGCGATTCGGAAAGATCGCTGGTCTTCTGATCGAAAACCAACTTCGTGTAATCGTCGAACATCGCGGTGAACTTGGCCTCGACCTCTTTGTTGGCGGCTTTGCTCTTGACGATATGTTCAGCGCCAGTGAGTTCAGAGGTTTCGCCGAAGCTAGCCATTCCACCCGATGCACAATGCTTGTCGATGACATTGCCCACGGTGGGGCAGCTTGAAAGGCCGGTGGTCGTATCCGATTCGCCGCACTTCACGGAGATGTAAAGCTCGCTGAGCTTGCACTCAGTCCGTTGAAGCTCCGAAGCCCACTGCACAAATTCCTTGGCCTTGTAAGAAGCCTCGGAAGCGGTGCGGATGTCGCCCTTGCCTTCGATTGAGAAGCCAGCAACCGGCTTTCCGGTCTTGGCGATGCCATCGACGATGCGCTGCGTCCAGCCCGGCTCAATTCCAATGACGACCACCGCCGCCACATTGGGATTGGAGCCGGTGCCGATCATCGTCCGGAAAAACAGCTCGAGGTCTTCGCCGAATTGCAATCGGCCATAAGCATGGGGTAGCGCGAGGGTTCCCTTGATGCTGCCAGCTACCATTTCGGCGCAGCTATTGGAGATGTCATCGACGGGAAGAATGATCACGTGATTGCGAACGCCTACCCGGCCATTTTCGCGCCGGTAGGCAAGAACAGTGCGGTCTTTGGATGCCATGGCTCAGGCCCACCTCTTGGTTTTCAGGTTATGAATGTGAACGTGCTCGCCGGCCTTGATGGGTTTGACCACTTTGCCGATGTCGCAGCCGTATTTGATGATCGTGTCGCCGACCTGGAAATCGCGCAGGGCGATCTTGTGGCCAAGCGGAATATCCATCAGCGACTTGGCCGACAGCTTGCCATTCGTAGACAGATCGCGCCCTTCGAGCGTCTGCCCCGCCTTGACGTCAACGACGGCCACGCCCACCGTGTCCTGCTTGTCGTGAACGAGATACTGAATCAACGTGAATCTCCTTTCAAACTTCGCGATTAGACTTTGGCAAAAGAATCACGAGCCCATGGCGATCGATACATGCTTGGTTTCAAGAAATTCTTCGAGTCCTTCGATGCCCAATTCGCGCCCCCAGCCGCTCTGTTTGACGCCGCCGAAAGGGGCGACACTGGTGGTCGGCACGCCATCGTTGATGCCGATCGTACCTGCGTCGAGGCTTTCCATCAGGCGGAACGTGCGATCGAGATCGCGCGTAAAGGCATAGGCGGATAAACCGTACACGGATGCGTTGGCCTGGGCAATCGCATCCGCTTCATTTTCAAAGCGCACCAGCGGGGCGATCGGGGCAAAAGTCTCTTCATGCATGCAGGCGGATTCGCCGTGCAAGTTCGCAATGACCGTCGGCTCCAGGAAAAAGCCCTTACCATCAATGCGCTTGCCACCGCACAGAACCTTCCCGCCGCGCCGAACGGCATCTTCGATTTGCCCCAGTGCGCCTTTGAGTCCCGATTCATTCACCAACGGCCCGATATCGACGCCGGCATCCAGTCCATTTCCAACTTTCATCCCCTTCACGCGGGCCACGAACGCCGACACAAATCGGTCATAGATTCCGCTTTGCACATAAATGCGATTCGCGGCGATGCAGGATTGGCCGGTGTTCCGGAACTTGGCGATCATCGTGCCTTCGACCGCTTTCTCCAAATCGGCATCATCGAAGACCAGCAGCGGCGCATGGCCACCCAGTTCGAGACTCAGCGGCTTGACCTGCGCCGCCGCGCCGGCGATCAGTTTTTTGCCGACTTCGGTGGAACCGGTAAAGGTGATCTTCCGGCACAGTGGATCGGTCAGCATCTGATTGGCGATCATCTCGGCTGATCCGAGGATGACCTGGAACACACCAGGTGGCACTTTTGCCGCGTCGAAGCATTCGGCAAGAATGATCGACGAAAGCGGCGTCTGACTCGCGGGCTTAAGCACGGTCGTGCAACCGGCCGCCAGTGCCGGTGCGATTTTTCGGACACCGAGCAAAATCGGGAAATTCCAAGGCGCGATCGCCCCGACCACGCCAATCGGTGTCTTGACGACGAGGTTCCGCTTCCCCGGCGCTTGTTGAGGAATGATCCGACCGTAAGCGCGCCGGCCTTCCTCTGCGAACCAGCGCAGATGATCAGTGCTCAGCGCCACTTCGCCCTTGCTCTGGGCGAGCGGCTTTCCATTCTCCATCGTGACGATCTTCGCGGTTTCATCGGCGCGGCGGGAAAGCTGATCGGCCACCGCCAGCAGATAATCCGCCCGAGCCTTGGCAGTCAGTTGGCGCCAGGCGGGAAAGGCCGCATGAGCATCGGCCAAAGCTTGTCGAACTTTCGGAGCGTCAATCGTCGCGACACGGGCAAACCCTTCGCCGGTCGCAGGGTTGATGACGGTGACCGCGTCAGAACTGCTGACGAATTTGCCATTCAAATAAAGACTTTTTGTTTCCATGTCGCCTCCACATACGAATCGGGGCAGGGGGTATTACTCCAGCACGCTCTTGTACCAGGCCAACGTTTCGCGCAAGCCGTGCTGGAAGCCCACAACTGGCTCATATCCCAGAAGCTTCCTGGCGCGATCGAGGTCAGCAAACGAATGCTTCAAATCACCGGCACGCTCCGGCTTATACACCGGCGTCAATTCTGGTTGGCCCAGATCGCCGGCGACTTGTCGGGCGAGTTCGTTCACTGAAATCTGCGTGCCGCACCCAACATTGATGATCTCGCCGCCAATCGGACGCGGGCAGCGTGCCGCCAGGAGATTGGCATGCACCGCGTTGTGCACAAACGTGAAATCGCGCGACTGCTCGCCGTCGCCGAAAATAACCGGCGGCGTCTGGCCGATCACGGCCTTGGCAAACGCGGCAATCACCGCCGCGTAGGCACTGTTAGCGTTCTGCCGGGGACCGAAGATATTGAAGTACCGCAACGGCGCCGTATCAAGTCCGAAGCTAGAACTGTAAGCGCGCATTAACGATTCGCCAGCGACCTTGGTTGCCGCATAAGGACTGCGCGGCAGACTTGGCATGGTTTCGATCCAGGGAACAGGATTGTCGCCATATCCGCTGGAGCTGGCAGCAAACATCACTCGCTTTACGCCCGCCTCGCGCGCCGCCTCCAGCACGTTGAGTGTGCCGGTCGTGTTTACTTCGTTGTAGAGCCGAGGCTGTTCCACACTGCGCGGGACTGACCCAAGAGCGGCTTGATGAAAGACGTATTTGCATCCGCGCGTACAGCGCGAAAGCAGATCGCGATCCAGAATCGAACCCTCGATAAATTCAACGGATGAAAAGTCGGCGAGGTTGTTGCGATCCCCGCCGCTGAGGTCATCGAGAACGACGACTGAAGATCCCAGCTTCGAGAGCACTTCGACCAGGTGCGATCCGATGAACCCCGCGCCGCCGGTGATGAGCACGCGCAGGCCGGCAAAGGCTTGGCCATGTAATTTCTGCCAGTCGGTCAGGTTTTTCTCTTGCCCGTTCATCTGTTCCCGTTCAAAGTGCTGCGAACAAGAGTATCGTGTAACATTTTGGGAACAAGCCGATCAGGAGGGACATGGACCGGCCACTGCGCTGGGGGATTCTTGGGACAGGCAACATCGCCCGGCAGTTCGCCGAGGGCATGCCGACTGCGCGGCATGGAATCGTGACGGCAGTGGGGTCGCGGAACGTCGCAACCGCTCACGCCTTTGCTACCACTTACAAGATTCCTGAAGCGCTGGGATCGTACGAGCAGTTGATTCGCTCGCCGAATGTCGATGCGATTTATCTGTCGCTTCCCAATTCGATGCATGCCGAGTGGACGATCGCGGCGCTGCGCGCGGGCAAGCACGTGCTGTGTGAAAAACCCATTGCGCGCGATGCCGGCGAAGCGAAAACCATGTTTGACGAAGCCCGGCGGGCAGGTCGCCTGCTGATGGAAGCGTTCATGTACCGCTGCCATCCGCAGACGCGAGCGGTGCTGGACGCAGTGAAGAGTGGAGCAATCGGAGACCTTCGGCTCATTCGCACCAGTTTCTGCTACCGAACGCGCATGATCGATGGGAATATTCGTTTTTCGCGCGAGCTTGCCGGCGGGGCGATGATGGACATCGGCTGCTATTGCGTGAATTTTTCGAGGCTGATTGCCGGCGCGGAGCCGACGCGCATTCATGCCATCGGGCAATTGCACGAATCAGGAGTAGACGTCTCAGCCTCAGGCGTAATGAAGTTTCCGGGCGGAATCCACGCCATCTTCGGATGTGGCATGGACGTCCAAGCCAACAACGCCGCCAGCATTTGCGGGACCGAAGGCTACATCGAGATTCCCGTGCCCTGGAAGCCGCCAGTGCAGGATGCGGTTTGGATCCTCGGCCGCTCCACGCCGCCAAGACAGGATGCCGGTAATTCAAAGGCGGCACCTCCGATCGAAACGTTCAAAACGACGGCCGAAGTGTCACTTTATGCATTGGAAGCCGACGAATTTGCTCTGGCGGTGTTGAAAGGCACTCCGCTCCCGGTTATCGAAGCCGATACGCTGGGCAACATGCGCGCGCTCGATGCAATTCGCGCCCAGATCGGCGTCAATTTCTAAATTAGCAAAGGCTGTTCATGATCATCCTCCAAAAGACCGGTGGGATTGCCGCCACCAATGCCTTTCTCGTCGCCGATGAGAAAGCGGGGCAGGCGGTCCTGTTCGATGCGCCGGACCACACAGTCGGCCCGCTCCTGGATGAGGCACGCAAGCGGAATTGGGAGATCATCGGCCTATGGCTTACTCACGGCCATTTCGATCACATCGCCGATCATGCGGAAGTGACTTCGCGTTTTCCCGAAGCAAGGGTTTTGATCCATGGCTTGGATGAGCCAAAACTGGAGAAGCCCAATAGCACATTTTTCGAATTGCCCTTTACCATCCCGCCGCGGCGGGCAGACGAGAAAGTGACGGACGGTCAAATGCTTCAATTGGGCAGCCTTCAGTGCGAAGTGATTCACACACCCGGCCACTCGCCGGGGCATGTGATGTATCATTTTCCGGATCAGAAGATTCTCATCGGCGGCGATTTAATCATCGGCGGATCAGTCGGGCGGACGGATCTTCCCGATTCAAACCACGCCCAGTTGAATGCCTCCATCCGTAGAATCATGCAACTCCCCGGCGACACGCGACTATTCCCCGGCCACGGCAGGCCCAGCTCGCTGGCGGATGAACGGCGCGACAATCCCCATGTCCGCCTCGCTTTAGGCGAAGAAAATGATGCCTATGCCCAATGAGCGCAACCATTTATTGGACAATCGATTATAGAGATTTCCTGCTTCCTGTGGCGTTTTTATCAGCCTGCCAGGGAATTGACGATAGGCCTTTGCAGAATCGAGAATAAAGCGACAGTTTGGGCGTTATGTCATGGACGGCCGGAATCAATTCGATGCCCGTGAGTGAAACCCAGTCTGGCACCCCGGCCATCGAAAGCGACGAGTCGTTAATGCGGCGGCTCCAACAGGGAGATACGGCTGCAGGGGACCTTCTTGTCGAACGGTATTTTCAGCCGCTCATGAGGTATTTGATGCGGCTGGCGGGGAATCAGATGGCCGATGAGTTGTTACAACAGACCTGGTTGAGCGTGTTGGATAACGCTGCCAAGTTTGATCCGCGATCGGCCGGCGGAGGCTTTAAGCCATGGCTGTTTCGCATTGCCACCAATAAGGTCAACGACCATTGGCGGTCACGGGGCCGGGAACGATCGGCCAAAGAAGGATTGCAACGGATTGCGGATGACGAAATGCCGCATGCTGGTTTCCGCCTGGAGGGAACCGAGCAGCAGTTGCGATTGGTCAAGGCCATCGAGCAACTGCCGGAGAATCAGAAGCAGGTTTTGATGTTGAGGTATTACAGCGGCATGAAGTTTGTCGAGATTGCCGAGTTGCTCGGATGCCCATTGAATACGGCTCTGGGCCGAGTTCATAAGGCAATGATTCGGCTCAAGGAATTGATGAAATAATCGCTGGGTTTGCCTGATTGCGACGATCAGACAGATCGTGGATAAGATAAGAGAGAGGCTAACGTCGTGGTGGAACAACTAGATCAAACTTCTGAGCTGCTGATGTACCTTGCGGGCGAGCTGCCACATCGGCAAAGCATGGCTCTCGAAAAGCGCTTGGCGGCCGATTCCGCATTGGCGCGCGAGCTTAAGACACTGCGCGAACTTCAGTCTGACTTTGATGCGCAGATGCAGGCTCTGGATGGGAAGCGGATCCCCGGCCAGGCGATGGCCGTGGCGCGCATCAGCCGAGCAATGCGAATGCATGGCGTTGGCCAGGAAGCAGACGAGACGCTGGCGCCCCGACGTGTGCTTCACATGCCGGCATGGGCCTATCCGATTGCTGCCGCCGCAGCAGTCGTTTTAGTTTACGTAGGCTGGTGGGCTCATCAGCCTGCGGCACACGTAACGTCCGTTGTGCAACTTCCGGTTTCTGCGAATTCGGCTGCACCAGTGAAGACCTCTTCTGATCAAGAACAAGTGATGTTTGCCGAGCTGGCCGAAAGCTTCCGCAATCACAATCCGACGCAGCGCCGATCGCTGGATTCCTTAAGTCATGCTGAGAGCGAACTGGCAACGTTAGCAAGCCCGACACGCGAATCACTTGACGATCCGTTTATCAACTCGCCAATCCTGGATAATGAAGAATGAAGCGCTCGCAATCCAATCGTGTGGGTCGACTGAAACTGGCGGCTTGCCTGACCGGCGCGCTGTTGCTGGGCGCTGTGGCTGTGTTTCCGGCTCAGCCAGCAGGCGCTCAGGAAAATCAGAGCACTGCGGCGAGGTCACGCAATAACACTGCCGCCAAACCTGCTACGGCCCCGCCCACCGCCGAAGAAGAAGCGAAGACGGCGCAGTTCATGGAGCAATATGCTCCTGAGCGTTTTAAAGTCTTCAAAGCCAGTCGTGACGGAGCGGCAAAAAAGCAGTTCGGTCAATTCCTAATCAATCGCTGGCGGCGGCTTGAGGAACTTCGCACCCGGCAGCCGGATCTTTACCAGGTGCGCGTTGAAGCAATTCGTCTCGATGACGACATTTTCAGCATCTGTCGGCAGATGAAAAAGGCGAATACCGCCGACAAGCAGAAGCTCCTTGCCGATCTGAAGGGAAAGGTCGCGGACCTCTTTGATAACGGGCTCCATGAGCGGAAGATTCGAATTGCGCAATTGGAAGCTCAACTCAAAAATCAAACCGATCTGCTCGAGGCAGATTCGAGCAAGCGCGACGAACTCATCGCCAGGCGCTATCGCCAAATCTCGACTCAGGGCGTTGCTGGGGCTAGACTGGGTAACTCCTCCAGCAAAGAGACCATTGCCGCACCCGAGCGGCCGCCGGGGGACAAAGACGACGACAATACCGATTCGGATCACTGACCTATTGCATGGGCGATAATTTGGAACCCATCGAGCTGGCCGACGAAGTCACGGGCGGACTGCCTGTCGCCGATCGTCGTCCGCGCATGCCCGAGCCCTTGCCGGTGCGGCTGGTCGTTATTGACGATGTACATCTGGCCACACCAGCGGGGAACGAACAGCTTCTCGATGAATTCTTCGTCGATCTGCTCGGCTTTGAGCGCGAAGAAGATAATTCCAGAATTATTTATCGCGCCGACAATGCCCGCATCGAGTTTGATGTGTTGGAAGTTCCCGCCTGCCGGGTTAATTATCGACCGATTCAGATCGAGGTACACTCGTTGGTCGAAATGGAGCTGAAGCTCATCGAAGCGGAGATCGAATTCACGCGGCAAAAGGGCCTATCGCCGGGACAGGATTCGCTTCTGCTCCTGGACCCGGCGGGGAACTGGATCGAGATCCTGGAAGCTCGGGTTGTGTGGTAGCCGGCAAGCCCATCATCGGAATCACCGGGGGTATCGGAAGCGGCAAGAGCTTTGTCGCGCAATTATTTGGCGAGCTCGGATGCCATGTGATTGATTCTGATGCCTGCGCCCGTAGTGCCTTCAGTGATCCACAAATACGTCAGACGCTGAGGGAATGGTGGGGCGATCAGATATTTCTTCCCGATGGCGGCGTGGATCGTGCAGGGATTGCGCGTAAGGTTTTTGGTGACCACGACGCACGTCGCAGTCTTGAGGGGCTGATTCACCCCTGGATCGAAAAGAATCGCCTGTCGGAAATGATGCAATTTGCTTCCGATCCGAAGATACTTGCCTTTGTTTGGGACGCGCCCCTACTATTCGAGGCGGGTTCGGTTAAGCAATGTGACGCGGTGGTGTTTGTAGAAGCACCGTTGCAATTGCGATCCGAGCGCGTCGGCCGATCGCGCGGGTGGGGACCCGATGAACTAGGCCGACGCGAAAATTCACAATGGCCTCTGGACAAGAAACGTGAATTATCCGATTATGTCGTGAACAATACTGCCGACGCGGCTCAGGTCCGCGATCAAGTCCGGGAGCTTTTCCCCCGAATCCTTGCAGCGATAGCGCGGAGATCGGAAGCCAGTCAGGACGCTCGGGGCCGTCATTCTCGAGGCGGCGCTTCCTGATTCGTTTTTAAGGACTTAATTAGCGCTGGGCCTCGGCAATCCTCGGCTGGATCAGGCAGAAAACTTGGGTTCGGACGTTTAACCGAACCAGCTCTTTTTGAAGCATCCGCTTAGGCGCAAGCCATCATGGAGCGGAGCAATTTAAGGGCAAAGGGCCGAACGTACAGAATATTTCCCCAATGATTTGAGATTGCAGGCGACCAGGCGATAGCCGAGACGGCATCCCAGCAACGGCATTTCAAAGAGCCCGCGTCCAATGGCGCAGGCATCACGAAGCCCGCGGCAAATGGTTGCAATACATGACTAACACACCTTTTTACTCTTTGGAGGCGTAAGCCCACATGGCCAAGTCACCCCGGACGCGCCGCTCGGCCGCGTCAACCGCTCAGCAAGCCGAGCCAGACGTGCAGGAACAGGCTCAAACCGAACCGGCGGCAACCGCCGTCGAAGCCCCGCCGCCCCCGGCTCCATCCCGCGCCAGCGAACGCAGCGAAAGCGCTTCTGAATCGGCAGCGCCCGCCGCTGAAGCCCGTGAATCCCGGCCCGCGCCGCGCGACGCGCGAGGCGAAGGGCGCGAGGAACGCGAGAACCGTCCGCCTCAGCAGCGCGACAATCGAGACAACCGTGACAATCGCGACCGACGCGATAATCGCGAACGCAACGAGCCGCGCGAGCGCAGTGAATCGGCCCCCGGCGATGACGTGGCCAGCCTCGACGCCGAGACCAACGCCAAATATGAGCAGGTCAAAGGCGGCAAGCTCTACATCAAAGACCTTCAGCAGATGGACGTGCATCAACTGCACGAGATCGCCAAGCAGGAAGGTATTCCCGATTTCATCGGAATGAAGAAGCAGGACCTGATCTTCCAGATCCTGCGTTCCCGCATTCGCCAGAACGGCTTGATGTACGGCGAAGGCGTCTTGGAAATTCTTCCCGATGGCTTCGGCTTCCTCCGCAGCCCGGAATTCAACTATCTGCCCGGCCCGGATGACATCTACATTTCGCCGTCGCAAATCCGTCGATTTGGCCTGCGGAATGGCCACGTTGTGCAGGGGCAAATTCGTCCGCCTAAGGAATCGGAGCGATATTTTGCACTGTTGCGCGTTGAGGCCATCAATGGCGAAGACCCTGAGCGCATCACCGACACCGGCAACTTCGAAGACTTGACGCCGCTGCATCCCAATCGGCGGATCATTCTCGAAACCGGCCCCAAAGAGATCAACATGCGGATCGTCGATCTGGTCACGCCGATCGGCATGGGCCAGCGTATGTTGATCGTCGCGCCGCCACGGACTGGTAAAACGGTGCTGCTCCAGAAGATCGCCAACTCGATTAGCGCCAATCACCCCGATGCCGTGCTGATCATCCTGCTCATCGACGAGCGCCCCGAAGAAGTGACCGACATGGAGCGCAACACCAAGGCCGAGGTCGTCAGCTCGACGTTCGACGAGCCGGCGTCGCGTCACGTGCAGGTCGCGGAGATGGTCATCGAGAAGGCCAAGCGCTATGTCGAGTTCGGGCGGGATGTCATCATCCTTCTCGACTCGATCACGCGTCTGGCTCGCGCTTACAACACCGAAGTACCGCACTCGGGTAAGATCCTGTCCGGCGGTGTGGACGCGAACGCCCTTCAGAAGCCCAAGCGATTCTTCGGCGCCGCCCGAAACATCGAAGAGGGCGGCAGCCTGACGATCCTGGCCACCGCGCTGATCGATACTGGTTCAAAGATGGACGAAGTCATCTTTGAAGAATTCAAGGGCACCGGCAACGCCGAGCTGCACTTGGATCGCCGGCTGGTCGATCGCCGCGTCTACCCGGCCATCGACGTTAATTCCTCCGGCACCCGCCGCGAAGAACTGCTGCTTGATCCCAAGGAACTGGAACTGGTTTACCGCCTCCGTCGGGTTCTGTCCGACATGAACCCCGTCGAAGGCATCGAGCTGCTCAAGGGACGTCTCGAAAAGGTTCCAAGCAACGCCCAGTTCTTGATGTCAATGAATTTAGATTAATTGACTCAGTCAACTTTAATTGAGTTTTAACGCCCCTGCGCCAGACCGGCGCGGGGGCGTTTTCGTTGCCGGGACTCCTGTCTGAGATAAATCCGTTCGTTGACTTGCATTGCGACGCTCCGTAGAGTCGAAGTTGGCGGTTGAAGCCGCTGCGCGCAATGACTGACGCTGGAGGTTGCCTATGAATAAACGCGGGGTTTCTTCCTTCGTCTGGTATTTGATCGCGATCGTCTTCTCGCTGGCTGTATTTGGCGTCGGCATCTATCTGGTCGTAAAGCCTCCGTACACATGGGCCATGCTGGCGGCTGGATGCGCATGTCTGGTGGCCGTCGGCGTCTCGCTTCCCATTGCCTTTATTGTTCAGTCGCAGAATGCGATGGACCGGGAAGAGGTCTATCGGCCCGTCACGGAGCGGCTCGATCAGATCGCGCTCCTACTTAACTTGATCAACGAGCAGGCCCAATTGAGCGACCGCGCGAAGATGGTTGCCTTCCGCGAGAAGGATCGAGAGGCACTTCGTCGGGCGGTGCAGGAAGAAACTGGCCGGCAGGATTGGGAAGCGGCGATGTCATTGACGGACGAGATCGAGCGGGCATTTGGTTACAAGCTCGAAGCCGACCGGTTGCGTGCAGACATCAGCGCCAAACAGCTTGAGGCGGAGAAGAAGGTCATTGCCGAAGCCGTCGCGGTCATCGACAAGCACACCCGCGTCGAGCAATGGAATCAGGCGATTCGCGAAGCGGAGAAACTGATTCAGGAGCTGCCGCATAATGAGCAGGTGAAGAATTTGCCGCTGGAGATCGACGTTCGTCGGCAGACGGTGAAGAAGCAGCTTCGTGGGCAATGGGATGAGGCGGTCGCCCGCCACGATGTGGATGGCAGCATCGAAATCCTCAAGCGGCTCGATCCTTATCTGACTCCCGCGGAAGCCGAGGCGATGCAGGAAACGGCGCGCGGGATCTTCAAGGAAAAGCTCAACAACCTGTCGGCGATGTTTGGCGCAGCGGTTCACGAGGAACGCTGGCGCGACGCCGCCCAAATTGGCGAAGCGATCATCACCGATTTCCCGAACTCCCGCATTGCGCAGGAGATTCGCGATAACCTCCCGACGCTCCGCCAGCGTGCGGGTGAGCCGGCGACGGCAAACGCCTGATCGTCGAACGATCGTCCACCTTTCGCATTCGTTGAGAAATGCCTGAAGCGGTAATCATTGGCGCAGGACCGGCGGGGAGTATTGCCGGTCGTATTCTGGCACGCGCTGGCTGGAATATATCGATCGTCGAACAGCATCGATTTCCCCGAAACAAAGTATGCGGCGAATGCTTGAGCGCACTGGGTATCTCAGTGCTCGAACGCCTTGGTCTGTGCGAGTATCTTGGTGCTTTTGAGCCGGCGATTTTGCATCGCGTCTGCCTGCATCCATCGAATGGCAATTCATTTCAGATCGAGCTGCCCAAGCCGATGTGGGGCATTTCGCGCAGCCAGTTGGATCAATATCTGCTCCACCAAGCGGAGTTCGCTGGGGCTCGGCTGCTCCAGCCCTGGCGCTATGAAGGAATTGAAGGATCCGGCTCTGAGTCTCTTCGCGTGAAGCTGCGCGATCTGGAATCCAACGAAGTCCGATTGATTGAGGCGCCCTGGTTGCTCATTGCAGATGGCAAATCCACGTTTTCAACTCGCGGTCGGGCCTCTTCGAGCGAATTGGGCATCAAGTGTCACTGGAGCGGAATCGCCGGGCCATGCGACGCGATTGAGCTATTTGGGTGCCATAGAGCGTATGGCGGTCTAGCGCCGATCGAGAACGATCGCTGGAACGCCGCCTTCAGCGTGCCGACCATAATGGCCAGAGAATCTGGTGGCGATCTGCAACAGGTTTTCGAGCGGCTGCTGGCGGACAACCCGACGATGCAGCTTCGGTTTGCAGGCGCTCGGCGCATCGGCAACTGGCTCGCATCTCCGCTCCCGCGATTTGCAGTGCGGCGCGACTGGCCGGCGCGGACGATTTTGCTTGGCAATGCCGCTGCAGCGATCGAGCCGATCGGCGGTGAAGGAATGGGACTGGCGATGCGCAGCGCGGAAATCGCCGCTGAAATAATGATGCATTCAAAGGGGATTTGGAATCCACGCATTGCCGCCGAGCTTCAGCGCAGATTCTTATCACTCTGGCAGGTGCGCCAGATTGCCTGCCGGGCAGGTGGCGTTGTCGCCTCCAGCCCGACTTTGGCGCGCATCGCGTCGCCCTGGCTTCGACACAATCGTCCCATCGCTCAAGCGGTTTTGAGTTGGGCCGGCAAATGAATCAGTAATCGAAGCGGACGATTTCGTGACCGTTGTGCATTTCGGGAACAACGACTGAAACGGACTTATTCTTTCGAATAATCTTCAGCCCTTTTTTGGACAACGGCATCGACGCTCGGCGAATCGTCTGCGGAACGCGGAGCATCACCGGCACATCAAACAACGGCGGGAAATCCTCGATCACCAGGCATCGGCCGCGCTGCAAGGGTGGGCTGTAGAGCAGATGTACAACGTATCGCCGCTTCTCGGGCTGATGCAGCAGATTCGCCCGGCCGGCGCTGGGTAATTGCGTCTCCAGAATCTGCTTTCGATATATTCTTCGAAGGGCGACAATGAACAAGTCGCGATGAAGCCGTGCGCCGTGATCGCAATACATCTGGCCAAGCGGCGAAGCGCAATAGACGATTCTCTCTTTCTGAATCACTCCCGAATGGCCGGCGGGTGCAAGTTGATTGGGCGTATTCATGTGTGAGCAGTAACGCCCATACGTCCGGCTGAAATAGGGCTCAAAAATCGCCGCGAGGGATCGGCCATTGGTTACTTCAATGCGTGGCGCGGGAGTGTAATTCAGTACCGGCGATGCCACATTAATCAAATCAGTTTTCGTGTAATCACAATCAAATCGAGCCGCGCCGAGATATTTCCCGCCAAGGTCGAACAACAGTTTCTTCTTCGATCGATCGAATGCGCTATACCCGAGAATGAGCAGCGATCCGCCCTTGTTGACAAATTCACGAAGTCGAGCCGCTTCGATGTCATCGAGAAATGCATCGCCGGTCAGAATGATCGCATCGAAATGATCGAGGTCGGTCTCATGCCGAACGGCTTCGAAATCGATCTGCTGTTCCAGCAGCATCCGCGCAACGCCTTCATCGTGAGCATGTCGGCCACTGACGTAGACGCCCAAATTGGAAAAGGGCTTCGCGCCGATTCCGTAGGATTCGATGCGCTTGACATGCTTATAGGCTTTCCCAATGCCGAGATAAGTTTGCAGGTCCATCTTTCCGCTGGGATGAAGCTGATCTCCAAAGCTGCACCCGGCGCCGTAAGCCACCATGCAGGCGGCTTCGAATCGCATCGCATCAGGATGTTTAAATCCGCCGAACTCGCCCCATTGTGTGTGGAACTTGCCGCTCATGGCGAGCGTCGGCTTTCCCATCGCCGAGAAGAGCTTGCCGCGCAGCGGAAGCTTGTCGTAGCCGCCCCAGGTGGTGGGAAGATCTTCCAGTTCAAAATGTGTATTGAATGCCGCGAATTCGTGCGGTGAATGGAGCTTGGTGGTGCCGTTGTAGAAGATCGTGGCGCTGCGATGATGGCCGTGAATGATCGCGTTGCAGTCGGACATGAGGCGGACCCAGGTTTGTATCGCATGCGTACGGGCGTCGCTTTCGTTCTCCGGATTCAACCCGTCGGCCCTCATTCCCGTCACACAGGCTTCACACCAGCAGGGGGGTGAAACATCGCAAATGTCGTAGAAGAAACCATCCACAGGAAACTTCCGGCAGATTTCTTCGGTTTGCCGGAGAATGAGATCGCGATAGCCGGTGCCGGGACAGAGGAATTTCCAGGAGGTGGCGGGCTTGGGGTCGTCGGCACGCGCGCTCAAGTCGAGATTATGCGTCGCAGTCCGACCGTCCCGCCGTTTGACCGTCCATTCCGGGTGTTGCTCGGCATCATGCGCCGACCAGCCAACCGTGTAGTAAATCGGGGCGCGGATCCCAATTTCGTGGCACGCCTCGATCTGCTGACCGAGCAAATCGATCTTGAGATTCGGATGGCGCTTCCCAACGCGTGTTGGGTAGTAAGACCAGCTGTGATGACATTTGGAAAAGACGGTCACAGAGTTGACGTTTCCGAGCTGGAGGGCTTTTTGAAAGTCGCGTTTGTCGAAGGCCGCGCCGACGTTGCCAATATTTTCGCTCGTGTGAAAGTCGAGATGAACCTGCCGCGCGGATAACTTCTGCATTCGCATCTCCGTAAAAGGCGAAGGCGCTGTTTATCGAGCGCTGCGGCGTGAATTTCAATCGGACTGCCTGTAGAGTAATCTTTCAAATCCAACGAGAAGGAGCGCACATGACGCAATCGAACTACCCGCCGAACATGCCACCAGGAATGCCACCATCAATTCCCGGCGGTCCGGTGCAATATCAACCCACTGGCGGCACCAATGGCTTTGCCGTTGCCAGCTTGGTTTGTTCGATTCTCGGATTTTGCGTTCTTTTCCTTGGAGGATTGCTCGGAATTCTCTTCGGCGTGCTGGGCATCAGCGCTGCCAGCAAAACAAACGGTCGCGGAAAGGGCATGGCGATCGCGGGCATCATCATTGGGCTCCTGACGCTGGTTGAATCCGGCGTCATCGTTGGGGGCGGGTACTTTTTCGGCAAGAAGGTAGCCGGCATTGCCCGCCAATACATGACCACCCCACAGCAATACGTTGAGGACCTCAGTGCCGGAAAGATAGATGAAGCGCAGGCCATGACCAGTGGCATGACTCGCGATGAAATTCAGGCTCAGAGCACGGCTCTCCAGGGGATGGGGGCGTTTCAGAGCGTCGACATCACCAAGGCGGATACCGCCACCAAAGCAACTACGGGCAAGTCGAGTTCCGAAATCGAGTATTCGGGAACCGCACATTTTGCCAACGGCACCAAAACGTTTCACATGACCGTCAATGTTTCGCCGAACGGTTTGAAAATCACCAAGGCCTCGTTTGAATGAACGGCGCAATTGCAATTCAAGAAGTGAAGGCTGGCTTGTAAAACCACTTGTGGTAGGTCAGCTCCAGTGATCGGGTGACGAAGCCCAATCGCTGATAGAGCCGCTGTGCCGCTACGTTGCGCCCCTGCGTGACGACCGTGATGTTCGAAGCATTTTGATCGGCAAACCAGTTCATCGCCTGGCGAATCAGTGCGCTGCCGGTGCCTCGCCCGCGCGCGGAATCCGCCACCGCGATCAGGCCGATGTTTCCCACCTGATCGGCCTTGTTAATTTTGCAGGTGACGTATCCGCAGGCTTTGCCATTATTTTCCGCAACCCAGACGGCATCGGCTGAGCCGGTGCAGCTTTTTTCAATCCAGATCGAATAGAGCCGGCTGCATCGTTCGCGACTGAAGCGCTGATCGAAATAGAAGCGCGTGTCCCGATGGCTGTTCGACGCGATGGCCATCAGGTCAGCAAGATCTTCGGGCCGGGCTGGACGAATGCCGGGCTGGTTTTCCGAACGCCAGTTGGCGCGGTCGCGGTTTTCGAAGGTCATCCGCAAATCGGTCAGCTCATACCCGCTTCGCGCGGCGACCTGCGTTGTCACCGGATCGTCGCCTCGCGAAGAGAAATAAAGACAGGCAATCCGGTTCTCCCGGCACCAGTCATCAATCTGAACATTGAATTCCGCGGTGAGTTGATCACCCACGACTTTTGCCACAGGAAACCCGAAAAATTCGGTATCCCATTGAAGCAGTTGGCAGGGCGGGGCAGAAGTCATGGCAAGCCTGCGCTCATCTCGCTGGGCTCAGAATTCATCACGCGTGGCTCAGGAAGTCCGACCGAATGACGAACGGTATATGCTGGCCGTTCCATCGAGCGCACATGCATGCGCGCCAGATATTCGCCAATGATGCCCAGGGCGAACATCTGCGCGCCTGAAAAGATGGCGATGATCGACGCGAGGAATGCGAACCCGGCGACGTGTTCGCCCGAGAATATGTAACGTCCCAGCACATAGGCCAGCACCGCCATGCCAAATACCGCGAATGAGAACCCGAGTAATCCGGCCAATTGCAGCGGCATAATACTGAAGCCGGTCATCATGTTCAGCGCGTGGGTGATGAGCTTGCGGACGGTGTAATTCGATCGGCCAATCTGCCGAGGCTCGTGACGGACGGTGATGGCCGAAAACTTGGTGGTTCCCCAGGTCAGCAGCACATCGATCGAAACGTAAGGACTCTTGTAATCCAGAAACGCCCGGCGGATCTCCGTGCGGAACGCACGAAATGCGCTGACGCGTCTGGCCGTTGATGCGCCCATCGCGCCCTGCAGGACCATCTTCGTGATCTGCGAAGCCAGATCGCGCAGCAGGCCATGCTGCTCGCTTTCGGGGGTGCCATAGACCACGTCGTTCCCTGCTGCCAGAACTTCCAGAAGCTTGGGAATCTCCTCGGGAGGATTCTGCAGATCGTCGTCGATGGTGACGGCAGTCGTATATGAGGCTGCGCGAATCGCACAGAGCAGCGCGTTATGTTGGCCATGATTGCGCATCAAATCGATGCCGCGCACCCAGGAATTGCGGGCGCAAAGTTGCCCGATCACTTCCCAGCTTTTATCGCGACTGCCATCGTTGACGAGGATCAACTCGTACGGCTGATCGGTGGCTTCGAGCACCGGCTCCAACCGCTCGACAAGCAGCGGCAGGCTCTCCTGGCTGTTGTAAACCGGCACTATGACGGACAACCCAGGCGACAAATTGGAATCTGCAGTAGTCATGCGGAGAAGGGCCGCATCTTAATGCGTGCGAATCAGGATGGCAAAATGCAGGTTCAGTCAGAGAACGTATGTTCCTGAACCTGGCCATTCAGGAGCGCATTGAGAATGGTTTGAGGATCCGTGTTCTGCGGGCCGATGCACCCGGCCAGTTCCGCCCCAATTCGGTAGATGCCCGCCTCAAGCTCGCGCGAGTAGCGCACGGTATAGACCAGGAGCGCAACTGTTTTAACTCTGACCTTCAACAGGAACTGCTCGCCCGGTGGAAAGCTTCGAGTGGAAAGGATGCCGATTCCGTTAGCCGAGCAATCGACGAGACGAGCCTTGCGGAACTTTCCAGAAGCCAGCGTCCCGCAGGGCATGATGACCACTTCGCAGGAGACGCGCCGATCCCGGCGTTTGTCGGACTCTACGGCTGTGGTCGAACCGCCTTCGGCCGATAAATGCGAGCTTGTTTGTATATCGATGTTTTCCACCAACACTTAGGTCGTCCAATAGGGCATTCCCGTTAAGGCAATCGGCGGAAGGTTGTCCGTTTAAACGGCCATTTGGATTCCGTTTATGACGCCTTTGCAATGTGAAGTGGACACACTAGGCTCTGCAGATTCTGATGATGGAGGAGATAATCCGATGACCGATCCCCGAATCGAAAAACTTGCGGACGTGCTGGTCAATTATTCGTGCGCCGTCAAGGCTGGCGACAACTTGCTGCTGGAGGCGATCGACGTTCCCCATTCATTTACCAAGGCGGTCGTTCAGCGAGTCTTCAAGGCGGGGGGGAGGCCGTTGGTGCTGCTGAAGAGCAACGAAGTCATGCGCGCCTTAATGATGTCCGGGTCGCGCGAGCAGTGGGAGACGATCGCCGCCGTCGAACGCGCACAGATGGAGAAGATGCAGTGTTACATCGGAGCGCGCGGCAATGCGAACGTCTCGGAATTATCGGATGTTCCTTCCGACAAGCAGCGTATCTACGAAGAGACGGTTTTCGACAAGGTCCACCGAGAAATCCGCGTCCCAAAGACGCGATGGGTTGTGCTCCGATGGCCCAGCCCATCCATGGCGCAAATGGCCGAGATGAGCACCGAAGCTTTTGAAGAGTTCTTCTTTAATGTCTGCACGCTGGACTACGGAAAGATGAGCAAAGCGATGCAGCCGCTCAAGAAGCTTATGGAGCGGACGGATAAGGTTCGCCTCAAGGGGCCGCGCGATACCGATCTGACGTTCAGCATTAAAGGGATGCCGGCGATTGCCTGCGATGGCCGGGTCAACATTCCCGACGGCGAAGTCTTCACCGCTCCCGTGCGCGACAGCGTCAACGGCGTCATCCGCTACAACTCTCCGACGATCTACCGCGGCGTCACGCACAACGACGTCTGCTTCACCTTCAAAAATGGCAAGATCGTGGAGGCCACGAGCACCGCCACGCAGAAGCTCCACGAGGTGCTCGACAGCGACGAAGGCTCCCGCTACATCGGCGAGTTTGCCATCGGCTTCAATCCGTACTGCACCAAGCCAATGAAAGACATCCTGTTCGATGAAAAGATCGCTGGCAGCATCCACTTTACGCCCGGCAACTGCTACGAAGACGCCAACAACGGCAACAAGAGCAGCATCCACTGGGACATCGTGATGCTCCAGACGCCCGAAGTCGGCGGGGGAGAAATCTGGTTCGACAACCGATTGATCCGCAAGGACGGGCGCTTTGTCGATCCGGATCTGCTGGCGCTGAATCCGGAAAACCTGAAGTAGGAATTGCTCAACGAAGATCTTATTGAGGATTCGCAGGCGCAGGCTGCGTGGCCGGCGGCTGCGCGGAACGCTCGAGGCTTTCCTGCGTGGTCGGAGCGAGCGGCGCTTCGTTCTGCACGACGAGGACTAAATACAGCGCGTCCGCCGGCATCGTGGTCGGTGCGGGGCGGGTAGCAGCCATCAACGAAGCTTCCGTGGCTGGGCGAGTAGTCGCCAGCGCGGAGGCTTCGCCACGGAAATAGCGAACCCCTTCTACAAAGCTAACGGCATTTCCCTGCTGGATCGGCTGCGTTACAGCAGATGGCTGAGACTGCGCAGGTTCTGTGGACGCTCTCGCGACTGCGGCGACTTGCTGCTGAGCAGCAAAGTTGACTCTTCCAAGAGCTACGTCTTGCCTCAGCGTCGGATCGGTTGTCGCTTGGGTCGGTAAAGCGGCTTTCGCCATGCCGTCCTGCATGCGGTATCGATATGCTTGCGAGACGTTTTCAAGCTGAACCTGTTGATATTGGTTTTGGCCCGCCTGACTCTTACCCGTGAGCGTGTCACTCAGCTCGACAAGCTGAACGCGGGAAAGTCGCCGGGCGACATATACGTTGTTGACTGAAAGCGCCCTCGCCTTCTTCGCGAGCTGCTGGTCAAGATTCTGCCGGATTTGCGGCGCATTCACTTCAGCCTGACTAGCTAATGCGGATGCCTCCCGGGTGGTCGGCTGAGTCGTCAGTTGAACACCGCGCCGATTGATCTGTGCTTGCTCCGGAGCAGGCTGGATCGCGCCGCCTGATGCATTGGATCCAAGGATCCGCTGCCAGGGCGAAACCGCCTCGACCACATTATCCTTGTTGCTTTGCGCCATCGTCAGGTTCAATGTCACCGGCACCTGCCGCGGGGCGGCACTCCAGGAAATGCTATTCGCATCGAGATAGGCGACGACCTGCTTTTGAAGCTCCTGCGGATCGTTGCTGCGGACGACCATCACAAGCGCGTCTTTTGGATTCTCAGCATTGGAAGGGGTCGCCGTGTTGGCGCCGGATGTCTCGTAAAGAAGCGACTGCACCTGTGGATTCTGATAGGCATCCAGTGCAAGCTCACCGACCTCCGAACTGGGATCAGCCGCGGTCACGTCGAGCCCGGGCACAATCGCAGGTCTCGGCGGCGCTGCTTCACCCGCTGAATTGCCGCCTGAATCTCGATAAAGGCGATCCTCTTCTTCATCTTCGGCCGACGTCGGCTGCGTACCATGCAGTCCACCACTCGGCCCAACAGAATTTTCAGCCACGCGAATAGGCGGCCTGCTTCGCGGCAACACGAAATAAACCACCGCGCCCAACCCAACCGTCAGAAGAACCACCGCCGCCGCCATCATGAATTGCGGCCAACGATTCAACGGGCCAGACCTGGGGCGCTGCTCAGTGATTCCATCGAGCAGAACCGAGCGTTCGAGCTGGCTATTAAAAATCTCGGATAATTCCGGCGGGGCAGATTCGCGCGGCAATCCGCGAAGCAACTGGCGTGTCTGGCGCAATTGATCGAGCACGCGCCGGTAATTGGGATTCTGCTCCAGCAGCTTTTCGATTTCGGCGCGGTCGGAGCCATCCAGGTCTCCGTCAATGTACGCCGCCAGCTTCGCTTCTGTATTTTCCTGAATATCGGACATGGTTTTTCGCGACGCAGGCTCCGGTTCTCATCGAAGGATTCCGGCCCTCCGACTTTCCCCGGCAGCACTACGCATCAAGTGTCATTTCAAATAATTCCTCAGTTCATCCCGAAGCGCGAGTCGCGCCCGGAACAGCCGGCTCTTGAGCGTTCCCAGCGGAAGGCCCAGCACGTCGGCCATCTGCTGATAATCGAAGCCTTCGATGTCTCGCATCACCAGCACCGCGCGGTATTCCGCGTCGAGTCGGCCCAGCGCCGCCAGCACCGCCTGGTCGCGCTCGCGCCGCTCGAGTCGTTGAGGCGGCGTTTCCGATTGCTCGCGCGACATGCGATCGAGCAGGGCGGATGCTTGGTCTTCGCCAGTGCGTCCTTTTGCGCCGCCGCTGTCCAGCGAGAAGGTCCGCTGCTTCTGGACCTTCCGCAACTGGCTGATCGCCAGGTTCACGCCGATGCGGAAGAGCCAGGTGTAGGGCGACGAGTCGCCACGGAAGCCGGCGATGCCCGATAGGCCTCGCGTGAAGGTTTCCTGCGCCAGCTCGCGTGCTTCTTCGCGATCGCCCACCAGACGCAGCATCGCGTTATACAGGCGATCCTGGTAGAGCAGAACGATCTGGCCGTAGGCACCGCGATCGCCGCGCTGGGCGCGCTGAATCAGGGCCACATCGGGCCGCGCTCCGCGCCCCGATTCGTTGGGCGTCAAGCCGGCGTCGTGTTGAGTTCCGCTCAGGCTGGACATTGCTTTGGACGCCAAAACGAGAGGAGAGTTCCCGAAAATCTATTCATTGGGACAATCGAACGCTTCAAAAGCATGACCGTCTGAAACGCCTTCAATGAATCCCCGCGCCGCCGGATCATCCATGATCAGGCATCGTTGCGCTACTATGCCATGGCACCGGGACATCGTCAATGTTATCGGACGCTGAGAGAGGCACGATTTTTCCAACGATCTCTACATTCAAGAACGCTAAGTGCGGCTATGGCGCTCGCTGCCGGCGGGGAAATCTGTTTGTGAACCGATCGCCTTTTGGCAGCGGGGCGTCTGGACATCGTGCCATCCCTCACTATACTTCTTACCCCTTGCCTGGCCGCGGTGCGGCGGGCTTATGCTTAGGAGAGATTGACCCGTGGCCCATTCGCTTTCCGCCAAGAAACGCATCCGCCAGAACATCAAGAACCGCGCCCGTAATCGTGCGCGCAAAGTCCAGATCAAGGATCAGATCAAGGGCTTCACAGCCGCTGTGACCGGCGGCGACTTTGCCAAGGCTGAAACCGAACTGCGCCAGGTGGCGCGCCGCCTGGACAAGGTCGCGGCCAAGGGCACGATTCACAAGAACACGGCCGCCCGCAAGCGCAGCCGGCTGGCCCGCCGACTTAATGCGGCGCGCGCGGCCAAGGCGGGAGCAGGTACCACCGCCGCGAAGGCCTGATCGCGGCTCGACATCGCCGACTTATATCGATCGCTTTTCAAATCGGCATCCGGCGCCAGCATTCCGATTCCGCCCGTTAACATGGGCGGCGGCATGCCGTGCCTGATGCCGATCTTGTTTCTGGAACTTTGAGTTCGCACCGCAGTCGCCAGGAGAAAGCCATGGCTGAAACGAACGTGATGGAACAACTTGTGTCGCTCTGCAAGCGCCGCGGCTTCATCTATCCGGCCAGCGAAATCTATGGCGGACTGAATGGCTTCTGGGACTACGGCCCGCTGGGCGCGCTGCTGAAGAACAATATTCGCGACTGGTGGTGGCGGAACATGGTCATCACGCCCCCCATCGGCCCGGATGGTCATCCGGTGGATATCGTTGGCCTGGATTCGTCGATCATTCAGCATCCAAAGACCTGGGTGGCGTCGGGCCACGTAGGGGGGTTCAACGATCCGATGGTCGATTGCCGGGAGACGAAGAATCGATATCGCGCGGATCATCTGTGGGTTTTCCGTGGCCAATTTTCCAAGGCCAATGAAGCGGGTGCCAAACAGACTTTTGCGATTGCCGAGCCGGGCGCCAGTGAAGGCGACGCCAAGCCGGCTTTTGAGAAGCGTGTGACCAAGCTCGCCAAGCGATTCGGCGCAGCGGAGGGGTACACCGTCACCAATTACACGGCCCTTTCGCCGGCCGAGCAATCGGCGGTGTGGGGTCCGGATGCGACGCAGGCCGGCACGCTGACTGAGCCGCGCATGTTCAATCTCATGTTTGAGACGAGCGTCGGCGCGATTCGAAATGAGGATTCCAAAGCCTACCTCCGTCCCGAGACCGCCCAAGGCATCTTCCTCAATTTCAAGAACGTCATCGACACAACGCGCGTCAAGGTACCCTTCGGCGTGGCGCAGATCGGCAAGAGCTTCCGCAATGAAGTGACGCCGAGGAACTTCATCTTCCGCTCGCGCGAATTCGAGCAGATGGAGATGGAATGGTTCTGCCATCCGGATGAGGCTCGGATGTGGTACGACTTCTGGAAACAGCAGCGCATGGACTGGTGGAAATCGCTGGGCGTTTCCGATGCGAAGCTGCGCTTCCGAGATCATGCGGCCGATGAATTGTCGTTCTATTCCAAAATGACGGTCGATATCGAGTACCAGTATCCCTTCACTGCGCCTGATTTCGGCGAGCTGGAAGGGATCGCGCACCGAGGCGCGTACGATTTGGGTCAGCATCAGCAACATTCCGGCCAGAAGCTCGACTATTTCGATCAGGATCTGCAACTGAAATTGAAGGAGCAGGGCGTTAGTCCGGAGGAAATCAAAGCAAAGAGCCGGTATGTGCCCAATGTCATTGAGCCCGCCAGCGGCTTGACGCGCGCGGTGCTGGTCGTGCTGTGCGAGGCGTATCGGCGCGATCCGAATCGGCAGGGCACCGAAGAGTTGCTTTCGATTAAGCCGCAGTTTGCTCCGATCAAGTGCGGCATCTTCCCGCTGGTCAATAAGGAAGGCATGCCGGAAGTCGCGGAGAAACTCTATCTCGACCTGCGGCAGAAGATCACCTGCGAATATGACCCGAAGCAGGCCATCGGTCGGCGCTATGCCCGCATGGATGAAATCGGGACGCCCTATTGCGTTACCATCGACGGTCAGACCAAAGAAGATCAGACGGTCACCGTCCGCGAGCGCGATTCGATGCAGCAACAACGCGTGGCTTTGGATAAGGTGAAGACCTACCTGCTGGAAAAGCTGGGAATGTAAGGGGTACCAACTTTGCCTGCGCAGCTCGACATTCTCGCCCTGGAGCCGTTTTACGGCGGGGAACGTCGCGTGATGCTGGAGACGCTGATTCGCTGCAGCCGGCATCGCTGGACACTGCTGAAGCTCCCACCGCGCCGGATCGAGCGACGCCTGGCGGCGGCGGCGAACTGGTTTGCCGAGCAGTTGTCGCGCCACTGGGCGGGGCGCGTCGATGTCCTGTTTGTCAGCGAGGCGATCAATCTGGCGCATCTGCTGCAACTGGTTCCAACGCTGGCCAGGCACCCTTCTGTAGTGTATTTCCATGAAAACCAACTCCCTGATCCGCCGCAGGCGCGGCTCGGGCCTTATGACCTGGTGAACCTCAACTCGGCAGTTGCCGCTACGCAGATCTGGTTCAATTCGCTGTTTCATCTCAAGCGTTTTCTGGCGCTGGCGACGAAGCTGGTCGAGTTGCATCCGGAAATCTCGGGTCGAAGTCCGATGGGACAGGTCGCGGCCAAAGCGCATGTGGTTTCCCCGCCGCTGGATTTGAATCTGATCGACCATGTAAAGGGTAAGCCCAATCTGCCGGCTCGCGATCCGCGGGCGATTTTTGTGGAAACGCGGGCAGGGGACTTGAGTCTGTTGAATGCCGCCCTGTCCGATCTTTCCGGCCGCGGCGAGCAATTTCGATTGATCACCGTCGGCCCGGTCGAAACGCTTTCCGATCGCTGGCCGCGGCGCACGATCAGCGAACGCGACGACGTCGGGCAAGTGGCCGGCATGCTCGAGGCCGGAGTTCTGACATGCATTAAGCCATCCGCCGTTTCCGATTACATGGCCGTTCGTGCCCTGATGACCGGCTGCTGGCCGGCGCTTCCGGACGTCGGCGTTTATCGGGAGCTGATCCCGGAGCCGCTGCATTTGTCCTGTCTTTATCCGCCCGAGCCCGCGGCTTTGGCCGATGTGCTGCAGATGGCGGTGGCATCGGTGCCCTCCTGGGAGCCGCCGGATTATCGCCAGCGATTTGGTCATTTCGATGCGATCCGCGCGTCCAAAGTTCTGGATGATCGGCTCGAGCAGATCGCCGTCGCGGGAGTTGATGCGAGCAAGGTGCCTCCAGATCAATTGCCCAAGGGCAAACGCAGGAAATAACTTCAATCTCGTTATGCAGTCACCAACTTTGGCTTGAACGAGCCAAGCCAAAAGACCCCAAAAACCCCGGGAAAATCGCAGTAGATGCCGTTTAGAATCCAATTTCCAACTCCCCTGCTACGTCCGATAATCCATGTTATGTTAAGCTCCATATCCAGGCAGCGAACGGGGCAATGTTGTCGAACCCGTGTCGTCAAGATACTGTGAAGGTCATCCTCCCGGCGGACTTTTTTCAGGACGTTCATGTCAATCAGTGGGCTTCCCGTTTCACAAGGCGATTCGCGCGAGGCGACGGATTCTCGTGGGCCTCGATGGCTGCCGGCCCTGGTGGCGGCGCTGGTGTCGGTCGTCATTTATGGTGTGACGATCCGCGGCACGTTTGTCCTGGATGACGAGGCTTTCGCCCGCGACGACGTTCGCCTCCTGAGCCCGCGCGCGTCGCTGTCGCTTTGGACTTCGCAGTACGTTCCGCATGCCCTGGACCACACGTGGCGGCCATTGTTGTCGTTGAGCTATGCCATCCATCACTGGACCACCGGCAAAAATCCGATGCCATTTCACGCGGCAAACATCCTGCTATTCGCGGCGACGGCCGCGGCTGTCGCGGAATTTGCCAGGCGTCTTGTCGGACTGCGGGCGGCCTGGGTGGCGGGCCTGCTTTTCGCGGCGCTGCCGGCCCATGTCGAGGCGGTTGCGCTGGTTGTCGGACGCGCTGAAACCGAATGCGCCCTGGCAATGCTTTGCGGGCTTTGCCTGTTTCTCAAACAGCCGTTGACCGGCGGGCGGATCGTCGGGATTTTGGCCTGTTATCTGCTGGCGCTGTTGACCAAGGAACATGGGCTGCTGTTTCCCATTTTTCTCCTGGCACTGTGGCCGGTCTGGCGACAGCGGGCGCGACAAAGCGGACTTCACCAAAGACGTCAACTTCAATGGCTGGCCGCGGGGGTCTTCTGGGTGATGGCGGTTTACGGCATTTACCGCGAGGAAATGATCGGGTTCCCATGGAATCTCAACAAAATGTACTGGACGTACAACCCGATTATCCGAAGCACGGGATGGGATCGCGTCCTGATGCCGGTGGCGCTTTTCGGCCGCTACCTGGCATTGCTCGTCTTTCCCGCAAAGCTCTCGCCTGATTATGGGACGTTGGCCATTGGATGGCAGATCCACGCGAGCGATCCGCATCTCTATGTAGGAATTGTCGGCATCCTGACCTGGATCGTATTGCTGGCGATTGGCGCGCGCCGGCGCAATTGGCGAATGCTCTTCTGCCTCGTCGGGTTCGCGGCGAGCCTGCTGCTGGTGCTCAACGTGTTCATCATCAACGCGGGAGCGATTTTTGGAGAACGGCTTGCGTTTGTGCCGTCCATCTTCTTCGTGATCCTTGTCGCAATGGCCCTGGCGCGGCTGCCGATCCGCGCGCTGGCGCCGATCGTTGGCGTGCTGGTGGTTGCAGGCGGAGTTCGATCCTTCGCCTATGCCCGGCAATGGAACGATCCATTGACGTTTCTCGACCGCGCGTCCGAAGCCCAGCCCAAATCGTGGGTGTTGTACGATTTCCGATACGAGCAATATAAATTGCATGGCGACTGGAAGGGGGCACGACGGGTAGCCGAGGAGGCGATTGCCGCCCTGCCGCAAATTCCTACTCCGTATGTTCGCGAAGTCGAAGCCTGCGTGAAGCTCCATGATTTCGCCGCCGCCCGCGTGGCAATGGCAAAGGGTAAGACGATTGTGCCGCCCAGTGAGTTTCCGTGGACGATGATGGACCAGATGATCCAGGATGCCCAGGCGAAAGCTGGCGCGATGACTCGGCCGGATCGGCCTTGAGGCGCAGCATGAAAAATGGGCTCCCACATTTCGCATCGGGTCTTCATCGCAGAGTCTTTGCGATATTGCTGGGGATATTCGCATTATATGGGTATCAATATTCATTCGCTCGTGCCGATGCGATCGACGATTTCCGCACTCAGTATCCCGCTGCCGAAGCCAAACTCCGCGAAGCTTACGGCCAGGTCCAGATGACCGGCCGGCATCTGCGTTACGCCCGGCCAGGCGTGGTATCCGGCAATGTTTCGATCCAGGATTCCCGACAGGGCGATCAGATTCTTGAAGTCGCGACCACGGTTCTCGAAGCCGGCAGCAGCACGTTGCCGGGCACCGTCAGCGTCTTTGGCGGAACTGCAAACGATTGGTTCAACCTGCTCAAGAAACCTAATACTTCGAAATACCGGCTCGTCTCGCAGCGACCTAACAAGCTGCTGGAGAAAAATCTGCCCATCAGTATGCCCGGCCTGGTCAGCGCCTATTGCACCGCGACCGGTGGGCCGGCGCTGCATTATCTCAGCGATCCGCAAAGTCAGATCATCTCCGTTGCTCCCTACCAACTCGATGGGCGCGATCTCATCGAAGTCGTCATCGAGCAGCACCTTCGCGGCAGCAAGCTTGAGCGACATCTTTATTTCGAGCCGCAATCCTGGGCGCTGGGCGGGTGGACGGAAGACTTGGGCAAATATATTTCGCAGGGGCGCGTTGAATATGTGCCCGGCAGCGATCCGCCAAAGATTCATGCTATCTATGAATGGATCGAGCTCCCCCGCCGGCCCGACGCGAAAACGTCGGAAAACGAATGGGATTTCACGTCGGTCAACTTCGGTCCGCAGCCCGCGGCCAAGTTTACCGTCGCGGGATATGCGGTCGAGAATCCAAAACCCAAACCCGCTTTGATCGACACGAGTAATGTGACGCATTGGAGCATCGCCCTCATTGTGGCGATTTTCGTCCTGGCGCTCCTGGTGACGGTGCGCAAGATCTCCGCCGCCCGGCATGGGGGCGGGTCGTCGATTTCGAAAAAATAGTTGACAATCGCTACGCCGAGAGATCGATGTGAGGCGGCTCGCCCTCTTCGTCGCCCTGCTTCTGCTGCTCGCGTTTTTTCTGTTCCTGCCGACGGCGTTCTTCTTCGCCGACTTCGGGCACCGCATCGGAGCTTTCCACCTGGTGCTCGAAACGGTCGTCCTGGGCAGCGACGTCCTTCTCCAGCACCTGCGACCGGCGAACCTGCCGCTCCTTCTCGATTCCCGCCTCGCGCTGGGAATGGGTGCTCTGCAGGATCGCACCGGCAATTGGATTGAGTTCCGACATGGGCAAATCCCATCCGCGGCAATCCCCATCCCCTGATATCGGCTAAATCCGCTCCTCACATTGCGTCCCATATTTCGCGCAACATTCTTATCCCAGTAGGGCCCCATGCAATGCCGTCTTCCCTGAGCCGATCAGATCGGGGCGCGGGACCCACCCAGCATTTGCATTTGGACATTTTGTCGGATGTCGCGTGCATCAAAATGCACCAAAATGCACCAAAACGCACCACTTTTTCGATTTTTTCTCCCTCCTCTCCGACAGATTGACGCTCCTCCGAGCTTCCCCGCACCTGGTGCTGAGGCTGGTGGCTGAAGCCGCCACCCCGGTTGGTCCGACGCCGCGCGGTGCTGTTCTCTCTCGCACACTGTTCCTCAACTCCAATATCACCGATCATTCCCTTCGCAACATACTCAATTATACTACTACCACTCCATACTATAACCAAACATACGGACAATGCAATCGATTGTTTGAAGAATTTGGCAAAAATTAGGAATGTTCATATCTTCAGTGAATTCAATGACTTATTCGGGAGCGGAGGGTAGAATCGCGCGGCGTGTTTCGCCGCCTGTTCAATTTCGCGGCTCTCATATCGCTGCTGCTGTGTGCGGGAACTGTGCTGCTGTGGGTGCAATGGTACAAGCGCATCTTCGCCATCGAGCACGGGACGGAGACGACCTACTCATTTATTTCTTCTGAGGACGGAGTTCTTTTTGTCGGGAGAACCGTCGGAGAGGGATTCAACTGCGGATGGCGCGTTCGGACGATGCCGATCAACGTTTTCGGAGAACCTCCAGACACGCCTACGCCGCCCAGGGATGACTTGGCAGAGGTGGACCGGGTCAAGCATGGTTCCCAACCACCTGTTGTGCTCTGGAATATTCTCGCGTGGGGTGGCCATTACAGCACAATTCACGCAGTGAACTTGTCTACGTTCGCATGGCTTTGCCTGATCCTGCCTGCCATTTGGTTCATGATTCAACTGAAGGCATGGCTGAGAGCGCGCCGAGTTCAAGGCGTTCTCTGCCCCCAGTGCGGCTACGATCTTCGCGCCACTCCTGACCGATGCCCGGAATGCGGAGCCGTGCCGCTTCGAAAAATTGAAAATCCAAGATGATCGCGCCCGCTCGGGTTTCGAGCGCTTCATTATTTGCGCAGATTAACCACCGAAGTAGACTAATCTTCGATGCGACGCCCCCTGCTCATTCTGTCAACGTTGTCGCTGATCCTCTGCCTCGCATTCATCGCCCTGTGGATTCGAAGTTATCTCGCTTATGACCTGGCCGCGCATGAAGCCTATTCCGGAATCGGCACGGAGCTGATGTCGGTGCGGGGCAACTTCATCTTCTATCATTACAACAGCTACAAAAATGAATCGGAGGAGCCGCCACAGGAATTCGGCTTTTCACATCTCTCGCCATCCTCGCGCACAGGTTCGGCGTGGGCGGGCGAATTCGATTTCTGGCATTATGGCAGGCACTTCTGGAATCGGCTTGGCTTCAATGCGACCTCGCGGCCTGTGCCCGTATTCACTACACAACTTACCCTCATTTCCGCGCCGGACTGGTCGCTGGCCGGCCTCTTTGGCGTACTCCCGTTCATTTATTTTCGGCGCATGCGACGGCGCAGGCGCATGCGAGAACGTCAATTGTCAGGCCAATGCATCGCCTGCGGCTACGATCTTCGGGCTACGCCCGACCGTTGCCCTGAATGCGGGACGAGCCAGCCGAAAAGCGCAGGCGAGGTCGCTCGTGGATGAATCGACGTCACGGAGCTCGCGGATCGCGGAGCAAGAAAGGATGTCGAAGCCCAAGCCAATCTCAAATCTCCGAATTCTGATCTGGCACGTCGCCATCGTCGCGGCGGCCATTATTCTTGACGCGCCGATGGGTCTGCGCGTGCCCGGCGCCGAGAAAGTGATGGACGCCCGCGTTGTCAATGCGCAAGCTACGCTTCGAGAGTCGACTGCGAGGAGGACAGATGGGAGCGATCATAGAATACCACACGGGGGCGGACCAATCGCCGCGAGCGATCCGTAGCACAGGCTTCCAGCCTGTGATTTTTTCACAGCCTGGAAGGCTGTGCTACGTTCTGCCCGGAATTGCAATTGGCATCTTCATCCTGTGCCTTTCGACGGCCGCCCTCTCAGCTCCCTCTTCCCCGGCTAGCGGCACCGACGCCCTCTCCACCCGGCTTAAAAATATTCAGGCCCGACTGCCCGAATTCAAACATCAGCTCGCTGATCTAAAGTCAAAAGGCCAGGACGTTTCCTACCCGCTTGTAACCGACACGGTGCTGGAGAACTTCACCACTTACGCGCTCGAAGATTTGAACATCCGCACGCCAAGTGGCTGGGGGATGATCGCGGTAAACGGCGCGGCGGCGAGCGCGAAGGTGGTGAAGGATGCGCACAGTGGCCAGTGGGCGATTGAGATTGTGAACCATACGCCGGGGCAGCCCAACGTGTATGGCATGCTGGAGTGCCGCGATGTGATTTCGTTGCAGGCGGGGAAGCCTTACACGCTCAGCGTCTGGTCTAAGAGCGAGAAGCCGGGCGTGGCTTCGGTGACGATCAACGCGCCGTGGACCGATCGGCTTCCGATCGATGGCACGGGCGGCGTCTGGCGGCGCTTCAGCAAGATCTTTACGCCGACGCCCGCGGATGTGGCTTATAAGCCGCGCGTGGTTGTGGAGGATGTGGGGACCGGTTTTATCATCGACGACATTTGCCTGGTGAGCGGAACGCAGGCGGAGGTGGGAAAGAATCTGCTGCCCAATCCGTCTTTCGAGGAGTCCTGGAACCAGGAGCGCGTGAGTCGCGAGATCGGCGACATGGAAGCGATGGCCGATCGGCTCAAAAGGCAGTTGGCGCAGGCTGAGGCTGGGAAGCTCACATTTCCAGTCGTTCCGCGATGGGATGGATCAGCGAGGCCGACGATCGAGGGGCCGAGTTTCATGGGGGCGGTGAAGGTCGGTACGAACCAAGCGCCCGTGCGCCGGCCGATCTTTTTCGTCGGCTATGGCCATTTCGATCAGGTGCGCAACGACATCGAAAAATTCCACGGGTACGGCGTCAACATCGTGCAGAACGGGGAAATCGGGCCGTCGGCGATTTATCCGAAGGAAGGCCAGACCGACGACGCGGCTCTCGATCAGCTCTGCGCGGAGCTGGATCGCGCCGCCAAGGCCGGTGTGGCGGTCGATTGGCTCCTGAGCCCGCACTACATGCCGGCCTGGGTCTTCACAAAGTATCCGGGGCTGCACAATCCGCGGGCCGATTTCTTTCCGTATTCGGTTTACGCGCCGCAGTTGCATGATCTGCTGCGGGAATTCATTCATCACGTGGTGGCGCGGATCAAGGATAAGCCGGCGCTGCTCAGCATTTGCCTGAGCAATGAGCCGATCAACTGGGAGCAGCCGAGTGAGAACTCGACGGCGCTGTGGCGCGCGTGGCTTAGAGCCCGACACGGCACCATCGCCACGCTCAATGCGCGATGGAAAACCTCTTACCCAAGCTTCGATCAGATTCCGCCGCCAAACCCGCTTGCCGTTGGCGCCGCCGGCGAGGCTCACCCCACCGGCGCCTGGTGGGATTTTTGCCGGTGGAATGACGAATATTTCACGCAATTCCACAAGCTGATGGCGGATGCGGTCCACGATGTCGCGCCGCAAATTCCCGTGCACATCAAGACCACAACCTGGCACTATTACCGCTCCAACCTCGTCCACTCCGGCGATGACGCCGACCGATTCGGCCAAATCACGCAGATCAACGGCAACGACAGCGTGAACCTCTGGTCCTTCGCCGATCGCTCCGGCTCCTCCATCGAGCGCGGCGACCGCGATTTTGCCGAAGGCTGGCGCGAAAATGCGATCCCCTATGAGCTTCAGCGCTCGGTCCACGATGCGCCGGTTTTCAACAGCGAGAATCACCTGATCTTCGATCGCGAAACGCGATACGTATCGCCGGCCCACGTGCGGGCCGCGCTCTGGATGGGCGCGATTCACGGCCAAAGCGCGACGACCATCTGGGTCTGGGAGCGCGAGCTGTCGAATCCGCAAGGCGACTTTGCCGGCGACATGATCGAGCGGCCGGGTTGCGCGGAAGCAGTGGGCTTGGTCTGCCATGATCTCAATCGCGTCGCTACGCAGATCACCGCCCTTCAGAATGTTCCGTCACAGGTGCGAATTCTGCAGAGCAACAGCGCGGGTGTATGGGATCGCGGGCGCTATGACGCTGCATTGCTGAAGCTGTTCACCGCCCTATCGTTCACGGGACGGAAGGTTGGATTTATCAGCGAGACGCAACTGGAGCGCAAAGACGTTCCCGAGGCGGCAATTCTATTCGTCCCCGATATCCAGCATCTCTCCGATGCCGCCTTTGAAGCGCTGACGAAATTCAAAGGCAGGATCATTTTCGCCAGCACATCGAGCGCACCGCTGCTGACGCGCAATGAATATGACCAGCCTCGCACCGCGCAATTGCCTGGCCCCCTGCTGGGCGACCCGATCCAGCTCCCCGCCACCTGGCAGGCGTTGCTGCCGATGCTCCGCTCGCGACTGGCCAAGGCGGATGTTTCGCCGATGGTCGAAGTAACCAATGCCGATGGCAGCCCGCGAGCGCAGGTGCAATGGCAAACCGCCAAGACGAAAGACGGGCTTGTGATCAATCTTTACAACCCCAGCCACGACTTGGCGACGGTCACGCTCACGCCGCCGACCGCAATGACAGATCTTTTGATCGGCGAAAAATTCCCGCCGGGGGCGAGGATTACGCTTAAATCGCTGGATGTGCGCCTATTTGTCGCGGGGCAAAGCCGCTGACCACCGAAAAAAGAAGGGATACAATACATCTCCAGGTGATAACCCATGGAGTTGCCCGCCGATCAACTTTCGCGAAAAGACCGCGCATTTCTGGAGAGACTTCAGAAATCAGAAGTCCCCTATTGGCGCAAGCCGATTGGTTGGCTGCTCGTCGCGCTCGGATTCTCAATGCTCGCGATGAATCTCGTCGCAAGAATGCTGCACACGGTGAACCACAGCGGGCCGCTTTTTTTTACTGGGATCATCGGACTTCTCGCGGGGGCCATTCAACTTCAGGAGGTCCGTTATCAGACGATCGTGCATCACCTGCTCATTGCACGCAACGGTGGTGGCGAAAAAGCGGGCGCAGAGTCGGAACAGATGGAACCGACTTTCAATCAACTTTCGCCAAATGATCGCAAATTCCTGGATAGGCTCAGAAAATCGAGGGCTGATTTTTCGAGAAAGTCCATTGGCTGGCTTCTCATCTCGTTCGGATGTTTGGTGCTGGTGCTGTGCCTCTTGTCGATCTTGCTGCAAGTTGGCGGTAGCCCGTTTCTGTTCATCGGGACCATCGGGCTGCTTGCGGGGCTCATAGAGCTCGGGGAGGTTCGCTATCGGAGGATCGTGCGCCGTTTGTTAGTCAAACGTGATGGTGATGACCCGCTCGCGGACGGAGCTTAATGCGTTTGTGGTTCCAGAGGAGGGCCTTTGGGGGCCTTCTATAGCAAAAGGAGGCCAGCCGTAGCTGGGCCTCCTTTGCGATACAGGTTTCAATTTCACGAGCGATGCGTCAGGCGCCGCGTCCGAAGAAGATCTGGGAAGGCTGGTCGGACGGAAGTCCTGAGCCTGGGATGTTCTGTGTCCCGACGCCAAAAATGATGCTGTCGGGCGACTTGAAGGTGGCCAGCCCGAACAGTACGGTGTTGCCCTGCGAGGTCATCGTGAGCAGGAACTGCGGCACGGTGGCCGTCGAAGTGCTGGTCGTCGCCATCGAGTAGTTTCCCTGGATGATGGCTATCTGCTGGCCGGTCACGTCGCTGGTGACGGTCATGGTGAACGAGCCGTTGGAATTGAATTGAATGTTGGCGATTGCATCGCCCACGATTACGATCCACGGCGCGCCGAGGAACGGATTACTGACCGTAGTGCCTCCACCACCGCCACCTCCTCCACCACCGCCCCCACCGCCGCCGCCACTAATTCCTCCGCCACCCGGCCCGCCGCTGGCGAACGCTGATCCGGCAACCAGTATCGAAACTGCGCCGATTGCGAAACCGCACAGCATGGCCCGTCGAGCAATTACACGATCCTGCACTACAACCTCCCTGCCTCCGTGGGCGGCGTACAAATAAATTCAAACCAGAGGCAACTTACATGCGGTCCAATGCTTTTCGATGCCGATGCAATGATTGCATCGCAGGAGTTTGCGGAGAGCGAAGCCGGGATCTTGTCGATTAGCCACCGGTTCAAATCACCGCCGACCCGGGTTATGTTGCGCGAATGAAGCTCGTTCCCCGAAATATCTATGCGGTGTTGTTTCTTGTCTTCATGGTTGCGCCCATCGCGCGAGCGGAAGCAGTACGAAATTACATCTTCGTCGGCAAGGATCGCGAAAAGCTTGCCGAACGAGGCTTCCTCGACCACAAGGGCGTGAACGGCTTCCAGGTGCGATATTCGTGGAAGCAACTTGAGCAAGGCAAGGACAACTACGTCTTTGACGACATCCGAGCGGATCTGGCATTGTTGAAGTCGAAAGGAAAAGGGCTGTTCATCCAGATTCAGGACTCTACCTTCGCCCTTCAGTTCGTCCCCGTCCCGAAATACCTGCAGGAAGATCCGGCGTATCACGGCGGTGTGGCCTATCAAACAGGTGAGCGCGATAGAAAGCCGTACGGCTACGTCGCGCGGCGATGGGATCCAGCCGTCCGGAAGCGCTTCATTAAACTCCTGTTCGCACTTGGCAAGGAATTCGACGGCAAGGTCGAAGGCATCAACTTGCCGGAAACTTCGATCGATGTGCCCTCGTCCGGCCCGAACGTGCCGAGCGGCTACACGCCAGTCGTCTACCGAGACGCGCTGATCGAGACGATGACGGCGATGAAGAAGGCCTTCCCGAAATCAACGCCGATGTTGTACGCCAACTTCATGCCGGAATCGGAACCGCTTGAAGAGCCGGCCTTGCTGCGAAGCCTATACGAAAAGGCGGCCGAGCTGGGCGTTGCGATGGGCGGGCCTGACCTCCTGCCGAACCGGAAGTTCCAGTTGCTCAACAGCTACCCGCTGATCCACCAGTTCTCCACGAAAATCCCCATGGGCATTGCCGTTCAAGACGACAACCTCACGGACATCGACCCGAAGACCCGCAAGGCCGTGACGGTGCGGGAGCTGGCCGAGTTCGCGACAGATTACCTGCACGTAAAATACATTTTCTGGGGCACGCAGGAACCGTACTTCACGCGCGATGTGCTCCCGTTCCTAGGGACGCGGTAGACCGATCACCTAACCCGTGACCTGTACAATCAGCCTTCGATATTCGATCAGCAAATCCCGCAGATAGGAAGTCGTCGCGATGTGCTGATAAGCCTGGAGCATATGCGCGCGAAAGTTGGCGGTTTGCTCTGCCGAGGCTGCGTCCAGCTCATCGCGGGCGAAGGGAGTCGTGGCAATGAATTCGCGACGCGCGGAGAGAAGCCCTTCCGCGCTCTGCGGCGCGGCGGCGCTTCTGGCGAAGGCATCGAGCTGGCGATGGTATTGGTCGATAGCCGACAGGACGCGCGGGGCGGCGCCGCGGTAATAGGCGAGCAGCGCCTCGCTATCGGGTTCGTCGTCGATCTGGTCGTAACAATAAGGCGGCATCAGCCCGAGGCGAATGGCAATGATTCGCTCCATGGCTTTTGCAATCGCCTCGGTCATATCAATCGATTCTACTGCGCAGGCTGCGTGTCAGTCGCATGCGTTGTCGGTTCAATCGATGGCTCGCTTGCTGGTTCAGTCACGGCTGGCTGCGTCGGCGCCATGATCATGGGCCGGGCAAGCTTTGGTTTGGGCGTCGGCGTCTTGCTGGCCGGGTGGCTAAAGATGCCGCCCCACCAGTCGCGCAGCGCGCCAAACGCACGATAAGGTTTATGCTGAACCGGCTGGGGCCGACGATGCTTGACTGGCTGAGGCTCGTTCTGTAGCGCCGGCTCGGGCGGGAGCGGCGGCATCGCGGTGTAACTTGGCGGAACGACCGGGCCGTAATAGTTCGTAAATTTTCCCGGCGGATCGGTGACGATGCGCACCGGCAGCATTACAACTTGCGTCAGGAAAATCACCGGATCCACCACCGCATTCAATTCCTGGATATTCGTTTCCTGCCCTTCGTAGGGCCAATGCGTCGAATAGGCCTGCGTTGCGCCGGTGGGGTAATACGCAATCGATGCCGACCAGTCGCGCTGCGCGCTGGCCGCGTCGGCATACATGGGCTCAGACACCGGAGACAATTCCGTTTCGGTCGCAGGCGGTTTTGGTTTATTGGCGCAGCCCGAAGCGATCAGGCACGCGACCATCGCCGGCAAGGCCATCCATGACCGGAGGCGTACCGCCCGGGCCGGATTACGGATTAAAGACATCGTTCAAATCCTTTCCAAATCCATTCTGATCGAAATGGCCCACGCCTCCCCCACTGATATCGGTCCGGTTCATGTCCGGCGTATAACCGAAAGGATCCTTCATCGCCTGATCCTGGCGCGCCATGTCGCCACTGGTCGGGTCGGAGGCGCACCCAACGCCCAACGCAACCAGCAAGCCGACAGGCAGGATCCAACGCAAGGGGTACAGCATAGAAGCCTTTCGTAGAATGCGATCCTCCTTCAACGCGAGGCATCATAGCGGGTTGGGGGCGGTCTGGAAACTGTTCGCGAAGCGGCGCATCGGGTTCTTTGCGATTGTTTGCGCCAAGAGCGCCAAGGGCGCCAAGATCACCAAGAGAATTGTCTTTTATCTGACCTCTTGGCGTTCTTGGCTACTTGGCGAGCTTGGCGCTTCAATCGAGCGAGGCTTGGTGGAGTCGAGCACAATCACGTCATCGCTCTCGATTTGGCAGAAAACTTTTTCTCCAGCAGTGAAGGGGCGATCGTTTTCGCCTTGGCAGGGAACGGTGGCGATAAGGGATTGATCGCCGCTCGCCAGTTGCACTTGGTGGTTGGAGCCGCGGAAGAGGCATTCGCCGACGGTCGCTTCGAAGGCGCAATCATTCGACGGACACGATCGGCTGACGCGGATTTTTTCGGGGCGGATGCAGATGGTGGCGGAAGATCCGGGTTCGAGTTGGCCGGACGATGCGGAGAGTACGAGGGAATCGTCGCAGCCAAGACGCGCAGTCATGCCATTATCAGAAAGCACCTGGACGCTCAGTACATTGGCGGCGCCGAGGAAATCGGCGACAAAGCGCGTCTTGGGCTGGCGGTAAACTTCACCGACGGTGCCAATCTGTTCGATTTTTCCCGCGTTTACAACCGCAATTCGGTGGGACATCACCAGCGCCTCGTCCTGATCGTGGGTGACGAAGATGAAGGTGATGCCGAGGCGAGACTGGAGGCGCTTCAGTTCGACCTGCATCGCGCGTCGAAGTTTGGCATCAAGGGCGGCGAGGGGCTCATCCAGAAGAAGAACTTTGGGCTCGCACACGAGCGCGCGGGCGAGGGCGACGCGTTGCTTCTGGCCACCTGAAAGTTCGCTGGGCTTGCGATGCTCCAAGCCGGCAAGGGAAACCAGACCGATGGCCTGCTCAACGCGCTGCTTGATCGTCGCGGAAGGCACTCGCTTCATTCGCAGACCAAAGGCGACGTTTTTCCAGACATTCAAATGGGGGAAGAGTGCGTAGCTTTGAAAAACCTGGTTTACATCGCGACGGTATGGTGGGAGCCGGGTGACGTCGCGCCCGGCCAGGAAGATCGCGCCTTGCGTCGGCGTTTCGAATCCGGAGATCATCCGCAGCAGCGTGGTTTTACCGCAACCCGAAGGGCCCAAAAGCGTGAGAAATTCGCCGGCACGCACGTTCAGATCGACGCCATCGACGGCGACGAAATTGCCGAACTGCTTGCGTACCGACCGAACCTCGACCATGTGTTCCATCAAGAATTCCTTTCTGCTCAAACGACAGTGAACGCGCTCCGCAGGCGGAGCGGCAAAAAAAATGCGCCGTCGCTACGCTCCTCGCAATTCCTTTGCGCCTCGGCCAGCACTAATCCAATAAGTGACCAGGAACAGAATCAGCAGCGCCATGCCCAGTGCAGAACCAAACGGAAGGTCTCCACCACCTTCGAATTGCTCCTGGATTTCGTCACCAATCAGGCGGATATGTCCGCCGCTCATGATTTTGGTGACAGCGAACATCGCGATGGCTGGGACGAACACCATCAGAATCCCTGCCGCGACCCCGGGCCAGGTCAATGGAAGAATCACGCGGAAAAAGGATCGCGTCGGCCCGGCTCCCAGATCGGCCGCCGCTTCGATGAGACTCGGATCGAGCTTCTCCACACTCGTATAAATCGGCAGGATCATGAAAGGCAGATACGTATACACCAGCGCGATCATGACAGCCGTCGGAGTATAGAGAATGTTCAGCGGATGCGAAAACACAGTGGGAATGAGATGAGCTGCTTCAAGAAAGCCATTGAACAAGCCGTGCTCGTGCAGAATGATGAGCCAGGCGTAGGTACGAATCAGAAAGCTGGTCATGAAAGGTATCATCACCAGCATCAGCAGCTTGCCGCGCCGCGAGGCCGGCGCGCGGCCAATGTACCACGCGACGGGGTAGCCGATCAGCGCGCAGAGAATGGTCGTCGCACCGGCATAGAGGATCGATCGCCAGAACAGATCGAGATAGACCGGCGTGAAGATTCGTCGGTAGTTTTCCAATGTGAAATGGGTATCGACTTCGCCGATGCCTTCACCGGTAAAGAAGCTGTAGACGAGAAGGATGGCCGTCGGCGCGACGACGAACAGCGCGAGCCACGTCACCATCGGCGCAAAAAGCCCCGACCCGCGCCAGCCCGGCCGGCGGACGTTCGATGCAGGTTGAATTGCGACTGCCTGAGTCATTTCTTTTGAGCACCTCCCGATCGATAAAAGCTATCGCCCGTTGCGCAGCTCCGTCATCAATTGCGAAATGTCGGCATTGGCCTTGCCGATGTCGTGGAAGATTTCCAGATGGACCGAATCCGGCGGATAGCTGGCCGGATTGGCGAGCTGCTGTGGCGTCAGCAGCTTGCGCGCGGCGCCGTTTGGATTGGTATAGGGGAACTTGTCGGAAATGATTTTGCTCACTTCCGGCTGAAGGATGTAATTGATGAAAGCCTCGGCCGCCTGTTTGTCGGGAGCATCTTTGGGAATGCAGAGATTATCGATAAAACGATGCGCCCCTTCGGCCGGCAGGACATATTTGAATTTCTTGTCCTGCTCGATCAGTTTGGCGGCATCGCCGCAGTAGACGACGCCAAGATCGACGTCGCCGCTGAAGAGCTGCGGCTTGGGGTCATCGGAATTGAAGATCTTGATCAGCTTAAGCCAGTCGGCCAGCAACGGTTTGACCTTGGCAAGATTCGCGGGCGTTACATCATTGATATCGATGCCCTTCACATCCAACGCCCAGGAGACGATTTCGCGATTGTCATCCAATGCGATGATTCGCCCCGCATATTTCGGCTGAAAAACATCCTGGTAACCGCGAATCGGGTCTTTGATTTTGTCGCTGTTGTAGGCAATACCCACGGTGCCGGCCATGTAGGGTACTGAGTATTTCATGCCGGGGTCATATTCGGGATTGCGATACTCCGGCAAAAGGTTCCCAACATTGGGAATGGCCGACTGATCGACCGGCTCCAGCAGGCCGCGCTTAATTAAATGCTCGACCATATATTCTGAAGGCTGGATCAGATCGTAATGCCCCGGGCTGGAAAGCAGCTTGGTCAGCATCTTTTCATTGGAGTCGTAGACTTCGTAATCGACCGGAATGCCGGTCTGTTTTGTGAAGCCGTCGATTACTTCCTGCGGCACATATTCCGACCAGGCGAACAGGTGCAGCCGTTGTTGTTGCTTCTGCGATGAACGGTTGCAGCCCGCCAGTGAAAGAACCGTCGCGACGATCAAGCCAAAGTGAAAATGCTTCATGTCAGAAATCTCCCGTGGAAGCCCATTTGCGATCTACAGGAATCGACGCGCTATCATCGTCGGCTGCGGAGCAGCTCCATCGCCAGCACGAGGAGGATCGTTCCGGCTGTGAACAGCGTCGAAACCGCATTGAGCGTCAGCTTCAATCCCGTTCGCGCTTCGCTGTAAATCAGGATCGGCAGCGTCATCGAGCTGGCATCATACGTGAAATAAGTGACCATGAACTCATCGATCGAGAGCGTGAAGGCCAGCAAACCGCCCGCGACAATCGCCGGCATCAGGTAAGGAACGATCACGGAAAAGAATGCGCGAATGGGCGTAGCGCCCAGGTCCAAAGCTGCTTCCTCGAGAGCCGGGTCGATTCCCGCAAGCCGCGCCTGCACCGCTGCCATCACAAACGGGAAGCAAAAGGTCACATGGGCGATAATGACTGTCAGGTAGCCGCGATTCAGCCCGATCGCGCGGAACAGCAGCATCAGGCTCACGCCCATGATGATTTCGGGGATGATCATCGGCAGGAGAATCAGCGTTTGCAGCCCCCCTGCCGCCGGGAAAACAAATCGGTGCATCAGCCAGGCGGCCCCCGTTCCCAGCACGATCGAAACCACTGTGACGGCCGACGCGATGATCAGCGTGTTCTGCACCGATCCCATCAGCGTCCGATCGGCCCACATCGCCCGATACCAGCGCAGCGTGAAGCCGTGCCAGTGGGCGCTGAGATCCATGTTGGTAGGAACGTTATTGAAGGAATAGACGACGAGCAAAACGATCGGCAGGTACAGGAAGACCAGAACCGCGATCGTCCAGGCGGGCAGAATCAGGCGAGCCAGAGAATTCCCTGAAGGCAATGGGTGGGCCATTTCTTACTTCGTCATCCTCCACAAAAAGCTGACACGAATTTCGCGAGGGGAAAATCTATCAACCCTGCGGCCGCGTGCAAGAAAAAAATCCAAGCAATGGGTTTGAGTAGGCAACGCCCCGCGCCTTCCCACTGATCGTCTGTCAGCGAACAAGGGTTTATGGGTTGACGTTCTATTTTGGGATTATTCGCGATGCGACTGTTAGAGAAAAAGGGTAAAATACGGTCCTCGATAGATGACCGATCCAGCGAGGGCTTTTCCGCGTGACGCGATGCAGGCTGCGATTGCGTCAGCAAGCAGAAACTTTGGGTTCGCGGGATCCATTCCGGATACATTATGACATCAAAACGCCGTCGGCATTCGATGATTGAGCCGCTCGAAGTGCGACTTCTACTTTCGGCCGCCGTGCGAACCGTTGTTCCGGACGTTCACGCAAGTTCGATCTCGGGGCTGGCCTATATTGATTCAAATCACGACGGATATCACGGCTCGGATGAAGCGGGCGTCGGCGGCCTCACTATCTATCTCGACTCAAACAGGAATGGTCAGCTTGACCCGGGCGAAACCAGCGTCATGACCGAGGACTCCGGCGCGTATTCATTTGCCGGTTTGCGGGCCGGGACTTATTACGTTGCCGAGCTTCCGGATCAGGATTTTGGCCAGACCGTGCCGACTGGCGAGCAGAAAGTGAAGCTGAAGACCAATCATGCGGTCACGCAGATCAATTTCGCAAATCAGCCGCTGACCGATGATGCATTGTTTCCAGGCGAGACCGCCGAGCAAAATGGTGGGCAAGGCACCGTTCCTCAGCAGCAGACAACTGATGCCGGCCCAGGCGATCCGATCGGAGCTAATGCGAGCCTGCCGGTAACCGCCGGAACATGGACGCCAATTGGCCCCGCTCCGATTTCCAATGGACAAACTCCAGGAAGCAACCCTGTTTCGGGGCGCATCGTCGGCATTGCGCCCGATCCAACCAACTCCAGCATCATTTACCTCGCGGCCGCATCGGGCGGCGTCTGGAAGACGACCGATGGCGGAAATTCCTGGACGCCTCTGACCGACAACCAGGTGACGACGGTGATGGGCTCCATTGCCGTCGCCCCCAGCGATCCGAACACCATTTATGCCGGGACCGGCGAGCCCAATGGATCGATCGACTCGTTCTATGGTCAAGGCATCCTCAAATCGACCGATGGCGGCTCCACCTGGTCGCTAATTACCGACAACAATACATTCTTCCGTAAAGCGATTGGCAGAATCGTCGTTTCGCCGACCGACCCGAACACGGTCTTCGCCATGGTCGGCGGCGGCGGAGCCAATGGACTGGGCGGGAATTTCGGAATCTACAAGAGCACCGATGGCGGAGCGACGTGGTCGAACACCACAACATCGATTACCACAGGCATCGGCTACAGCGACCTGGCAATGAATCCCCAGAATCCAAATGTACTGTATTGCGCGCTTTCATCCTCCAACTCGTCCGTTGCAGATAACGTTCTCTATGAAACGACCGACGGCGGCGCGACCTGGAATCCGACAGCAACGTTCCCAGCCGCCACCGATCCAATTGGCCGATTGACAATTGGATTGGCTCCCAGCAGCCCACAAACGATCTATGTGTCGGCGGCCGATCGTTCGAACAGCGGTGTGCTGGGCGTGTACAAAACCAGCGATGGCGGTGCGACGTGGTCTAGCGTAACACCCAGCTTCAACTACATGGGCGGGCAAGGATGGTATGACCAGACCGTTGCAGTCAGTCCCACCAATCCTAATACGGTTTATGTTGCCGGCGCGGCTGACTCCACCAATGCGGTCATGCAGAGCACCGACGGTGGCGCAACGTGGACCGGCATCGCAACCGGAGCCGCAGGTAATAACGGGCCCCATGCCGACCATCATGCCGCTGCGTTTGACGCAGCCGGCAATTTCCTGGATGGGGACGACGGCGGAATATGGAAATTAGATAACTCCGCGGTTGGAAGTATTCACTGGACCGATCTCACTGCCAACATCCAGGTGACACAGTTCGTCGGTATTGCTGTGGCGGCCAACGATGCGACCAATGTTTTCGGAGGGTCGCAGGACAACGGCACCAGCCAATCCAATGCATCCTCAACAGTTTGGACGCAGCGCCTGGGCGGTGACGGCGGTCAAGTCGTCTTCAGCCCAAATAATCCGCAGCGCCTGTACCACGATGCGCCGGTCGGCAGCTTTGGAAATGCCAACTTCTTCCAACGCTCCGATGACGGCGGCAGCAGTTGGAATGGGAAAGTAAACGGCATTTCCACGACTGACGGTCGAGATTTTTATCCGCCGTTTGTGATTGATCCAAATTCGTATGGCGGATTTGATCGGCTGTTGCTGGGCACGAACCGAGTCTATGAATCGACCAACAACGGCGAACTGTGGACGCCAATCAGCACGCCAAACGCTTCCGGTTGGACCACCTCAAACAGCATCGATGCCATCGGGGTCGCTCCAAGCGATGTCAATACGATATATGCGTCGGCCGGTGGCCAGACTTTTGTCACGACCAATCGCGGCGTCTCCTGGACAAGGATTAACACTCCCACCGCGGACCACATCGCTCAGATTGTGGTCGATCCGACCAACAGCCAGATTGCTTATGCCGTGCGCGACCGCTTTGGGGGGATCTCGAAGGTATTTAGAACAACCAATGGAGGTTTAAGTTGGTCGAGTATAGGGGGCAACCTGCCGGACCTTCCCACCTATACCGTGGCACTCGAGCCCAATGGCCCCGGAACGAGCGACGATATTTTGTACGTGGGCAACGATAACGGCGTATACATGTCGACTAATCTGGGGGGCAGTTGGACAAAACTGGGCAGCGGACTGCCGAATGATCAGGTTAGAGAATTGGCACTCAATCAGCAGGATGTGCTGGTAGCTGGCACCTATGGCCGTGGAGTGTGGGAAACGCTTGTTGGGCCGGCGGCCTCTAATGTCGTGGCGCGGCAAGACGGGGCTGAAGTCCATCTTTCATGGGCTGCAAACAGTGGCGGGGCAAACTTTGACGTGCAGCGATCGACCGATGGCGGGAGCTTTTCGGATCAGGGCACAGTCTCCTCAACCCAAAGCACGTTTGTTGATACGACTGTTCAGCCTGGCCATAGCTACCAATATCAGATTATCGCAATTGGCCAGGCGGCCGCACCCGCGGGCCTCTCAAATTCAGTGGCCTTCCAGCAGACCGGCAACGTCAATTTCACCCAAGGGTTTACCAATAACAATTTGCTTAGCCTCAATGAAACGAGCATCAGCGGCGGCCAGCTCACCTTGACGGATGGCAACAACAGCGAGTCACGCAACGCTTTTCTAACCACGGGAAGCGGCCCAATCGGCAATTTCTATACGCAATTTGATTTCCAGTTTACTAATCCTGGCGCAGACGGGATGACCTTCACTCTCCAGTCGGTTGCACCAAACACCGGCGGAAAATCGGGCGGCAGCCTGGGGTATGGTGGAATTAACGATAGCGTCTCCATCTTCTTTAACATGTATTCCAGTGTCAGCCAGACGGGAATGTTTTTAGATGGAAGCACGACCGCCACGCGATTCAGCATCAACGGGAATCCGTTCCACGTCCTGAATTCCAGCAGCCAGACCGATGTGTTCCACGTGACTTTGAGCTACAACGGATCGACTCAGTTGCTCAGCGAAACGCTGGTCGACACGGGGAACAGCAACAATAACTTCTCAAACCAATACTCGGTGAATCTATCGTCCGTTCTCCAGGATCAGTCTGCCTACGTCGGTTTCACAGGTGGCACCGGCGGCGTGAACGCGACGCAGAAGGTGCTGGATTGGTGGTGGAGTCCCACAGGCGACCAGCCGAACATGGTGATCAATGGCACATCTGGCGCAGACAATATCGTTCTGAAACTCGCGCCGGACGGTAAACACATCAACGCCAATGTGAATGGCACCACGACATCGATCGCAGCTGTTTCTAATGGCAACCTGATCGTTCACGGCCTCGGATCGAGCGACAATATCACCATCGATCAAAGCGCCGGAGCATTGCTGGAAGGCAACAATACAATTGATGACAGCGGTGGAAGCGTGAATTTGACTGTGTTGGGTCCATCCGGAAATGCTGCGATCGGATTCGATACGACCGGTTCGGCGACAACCGGGAGTAACACGCTTGAGCTTTCTAATATTTCGCACGTCACCTATACCGACCCCGGTGGCAATGACACCATTAACCTCACTGGCTCCATTCCCGCCACAATCAACCTCGCCTCCGGCAACAGTACCGTCACCAACAACGACTCTGCCCCGGTCTTCGTCGCCGCCGGCACCGGCAAGACGACCATCAATGCCACCTCCGGCACCACCATCATCCCCGCCAACTCCGGCACCGGAATCCAGCAACTGGCCTTTGCCGCCATCAATATCTCTGCCGGAGCCAAGGTCATCTTCGCCACCTCCAGTGCCACCCTCGGCGACTACTCCAACCACGCCAATCGCACCCTGGCGATCGTGGACGCAGGAGGACTGAACATCGCCTCCGGCGGCTTCCTGGATATGGGGGATAACTCCATGATCCTCAAGTACGTCGCGGCCAATAAGGCTGCCACCGACACCATGATCCAGAGCCTGCTGGCCAGCGCCTCCGACATTGGCGGCTGGGATGGCACCACCGGCATCGGTTCCTCCGAAGCCACCTTCGATGCAGCCGGACAGGCGGCACGGGCGGTGGGCTGGGCCGATCAGAATGATGTGGGTGACGTCAGCTTCGAAGGCGATACCGCCGACGTGGCGGATGGCAACGAGATCATGATCAAGTTCACCTACACCGGAGATACCGATTTGAGTGGAACGGTGGACGCCACCGACTC